>ERZ651776.22-NODE-22-length-204294-cov-18.410030_pt1 | contig 204294 bp, 168 predicted proteins | sample MGYA00514761_ERZ651776 | MGnify/ENA metagenome assembly ERZ651776
CGTTCCTGTGTTATCCCAAACACATGTTACTGTATTGAATACGAAGTTATCCCAACAATCTACAACTGGTGGTTGAGGGTCTTGCGTTCCTGTGTTATCCCAAACACATGTTACTGTATTGAATACGAAGTTATCCCAACAATCTACAACTGGTGGTTGAGCGTCTTGCGTTCCTGTGTTATCCCAAACACATGTTACTGTATTGAATACAAAGTTATCCCAACAATTTACAACTGGTGGTTGAGCTGGAGCTGAGGTTACTGTTACGGTAACAGTTGTTAGTAATTCTCCCGTACAACTAGAAGGTGTTACTCCAGTTGCTACTACGTTAAATGAAGTTGTGGTTGATAAGGCGCCAGTTGGCAAATTTATTGTGCCTCCTGTTCCAGCAAGTGGAGAACCAATTGGGCTACTTGTTCCATCATCTACCAATTGATAAGAAAATCCTAACTCGGATAATTCAACACTTACATTTGTTGATCCACCTTCACAAATTGGGGTTGGAGCTGAGACTGTTAAAGATAGATTTGGAACTGCATTCACAGTAACTGTTATCGTTTCCGTTAAAGTATCAGAACATAAACCAAAAGGGAATTTAATCGCTATTACGGATAAAATTGTATTGGAAGTTAATGTAGCTGATGTCAAATTTATTGTGCCACCAGTCCCTAATACTGAAGAACCAGAATTAGCAGATAGCGTATTATCATACAATTGATAAACCACTCCATTTTCTGAAAGCAAAACCTCAACATTTGCTACAAAGCTACCTGAACATACTGTTGCATTATCAGGATTTACAGTTAAAGATATTACAGGAGGTATACAAGTAATTGGAGTTGGGTCATCTTGAACACTCGGACATCCGGTGCCAGTCGTTACCGAAGCGGTTAGTGTTCCTCCTGCATAAAGTGCATTCGCATATATGGTAGAAATTGTCCAATTCCCTGATCCATCAACGACACCTGTTGCTGGGATTGTTTCTAAAAAATCTTGAAAAACAGGGTAACCGTCTATATAGAGGATGATAACATCTCCAGGTGTAAAAGGGGCAACTGTTCCACTAACAGAAGTCGTCCCTTCAAGAATTGAAGCAGAAGTAATTGAAACTGTTGCGACAGATTGTAAAGTGATAAATTCAGGAGTAGAAGATGGACTTACAACTTCACAATCAACACTATTAAGTGCTGTTGCAGTAAGAGTTGTACTTGGTCCGAAAGAACCCGTCATCGTCCAAGTACCTCCAGAAACTACCGTAGTCCCACTTGAAAGAACACCTTCAAAAACTTCGATAATCGTACCATCTGGTTCAGTTGATGTCCCTGAAACACTTGTAAGTGCTATACTTGAACATAAAAAACCGTCAATTGTAGGAGCATCAGTAATGCCAGATATTATTACTGATGCGCTCGGGTTAGAGAAACAATCATGATCCCCAGTTGCTGCAGATTGCACAAACATTGCAGTTACTGTTGCGCAAGTTGGCAAAGCTGGGCAATTTACTGAGATTGTACCAGCGGAATTAATAATCGGACTTATTGCATAAAATGCACCATCCACAAATAAATATACATAACCACTTTGCGGTGATGGGAGAACCCCAAACGTTACTGTTACATCTACACTTGTAGCTCCTGCAAAAACTGTTGCTCCAACAATACTAGGTGTTGGCGAATTGGCTGGAGAATAGCCCCCACCAATAGAAACACAGGCAAATGTCGGTAACGACTCACAGCCACCAGGCCCCAACTGTGTAACCATATACCCACCCTCTGCAATACAATCAACACCTGATCCTGCATTACATGCACCAAGGTTTCCAGTACATTTCCAAACCCAGGTTCCAGTTGCATCCACTGGAAGATAAAGACTTACTGCAGAAAGAGGATTAGGAGTTTCTATTATTCCATTAGGAGCGTAAATATTTATATCATATCCAACAATCCCCGTTCCACAAAAATTCTTTCCTGTTGCGTTTGTAACTATAGGAGCAGCTTCTAATGGTCCCGGACATGAAACAATAAGTTGTTCATTACAATCCGAATTAGATTCAGATTCTCCTGGAGCCTGAGCTGATGCGGCTACAATATCTCCATTACTTATGACTGTGACTGTTAATGTTACCGTCCAGTTGCCAATAGCATCCACTTGACCAGTTTCGGGAATAGCAACACCATTTAAATAAATTACAATATCTGTCAATTCTGCTTCAGAAGAAGTGCCAGAAATAGATGTAGCACCAGCAGAAATAGATGCCATAGTTGGACAATCAGATAAAGGAGGACAACTCCCTAAATTATTAGGAGCACACCCTGGCTGCCCAGTGATAATATCGGTATAACAAACTTCCAAATTTGGGCATTCTCCAACTCCACCTACATCTGAGGCTGAATTTGGATTACAAATTGTTGATTTATCCGCAGCCATGTTGTCGACAAGTACATATCGCATTGCAGTTGATGGTGTTATACCAAAAGGAGCAAAACAAGGATCAGTCATCAAGTCGTTGAAATCTACATAGAAATCCAAGAAATAATTGTAAGGATTACAGATTACTGATCCTGCTATCGATTTTTGATATTGATCAGAACCATAAGCCACTTCACATCCAGAACATCCACCATCGATGTTATACATAGTAACACCAAAATTCGTAGCTAGAACAATTTCGATCTCAAAACCTGGGTTCGCCGGCGTATATGTTGGATCCGAAGGCCCGAACAAATTATCAACATCGATTAGTATAGAATAACTTTTAGAGTTTGGAGCAATATTCGCCATTCGCATTCTGAATAACCAATTGTTGGAAGCATCCAAAAAAGAAAGCACCGGATCTTGTCCACCAACAAACGATTCGACAAAATCACTAAAGCCGCAATCGGGCCCATTAAGGATATCGCCAAATGGCTCATTTCCAGCTGGAATTAAGGTTGTATATGGGATTTCACTGTTAATTACATCATTTGCGAGAAAGCCTGCTAAAGTTGTTGAAATGTATCCATCCCCATTTGGGTCAAGAATAGCTTGAGCACCAGGACTTCCTGCTGGAACGACAATCATTCCTGTAGTTTGACCATTTGAAGTAAATACCAATAAACTAGTAATGGCAGTTATAAAAAATAACTTCATCTTTTTTTTGATAATTTGCTTGGATAATTTCATTATTATTATTTTACTCTTGGATTAAATCCAGGATAGTTCTTTTCTTAATTATATTAGGAGTACATACATTATTACAACCTTAATAAGCTGTCAGTTATAATGATAGATAAAAAAGCTACAATATTCACGTTTCTTATGGAAACATCAATCTAATATGATGCAGCCTTGCAGCTAAGAGACGATTTACAGTTGACTTTTTCTATTATCAAATATAACAAATTTAATGCTTATGAAAAATAAATTATTTTTTACTCATATACCAAGTGATTTATTAAGAATTGAGTTTTATTGCAGGTGAGTGGTTAAATCTAATAATATTAACAAGTAAAAATGGAAGGTGATCAAAAAAAGAAAACTTGGTTTATTCTTGAAAAATCATTCAAAAAGTTTGAACTCCTTCCTAACGGGTTCACTCAATAACATTGCTGAAGCACTTAATGATCCTCAATTTTAGCGAAAAGTTTAAGGCAAGGAGAAACGAAAACAATCGGCTTGGTTATACGTGATATTTTTAATCTATTTTGTGAGGATTTACAATTGCGAAATCAACACTTTATTTGATTTGGAACCCTTTATGAAATAACTTCAACCATTAAGACATCGTCCGTCTTCGTCACTTTTGCGACACCATTTTTAGTCAAACCTTTTATTCCTTTATCCCATTGTTTGTTACTCAAACCTGCCTGAGTTTTAAGATCGTTCAGCTCCATTGTTTGTTTTGAAGTAAGAATGTCAAAAATGACTTTCTCATTCTCCGTTAAATCTGGACCTTTTTTTCCAAATACCTCTGGCTTCATTTGAGGAAAAAACAATACTTCCTGAATTGATGGATTATTTGTTAAATACATGATTAAACGATCCATTCCAATACCCATTCCACTTGTTGGTGGCATACCATACTCTAAAGAACGCAAGAAATCTTGGTCAATAAATTCTCCCGCTTCATCATCTCCTTTTGCCGCAAGTTTTACTTGTTCTTCAAAACGTTCTCGCTGATCAATTGGATCATTTAATTCAGAATAAGCATTTGCAATCTCCTTCCCACAAACCATTAATTCAAATCGCTCAGTCAAAGAAGGATCTTCTCTATGTTCTTTACAAAGAGGTGACATTTCTTTTGGATAGTCAGTAATATATGTTGGCTGGATGTAATTTGCTTCGCATTTCTCACCAAACATTTCATCGATTAACTTTCCAACACCCATTGTTTCATTAACATCGATACCCATTCCTAATGCAGCGACTCTCAATTGATCTTCTGTTTGACCTTTTATGTCATACCCTGTAAAGTCAATGATTGATTGACGCATCGTAACGCGCTTATATGGGGCCTTAAAGTCAATCTCATGCTCTCCAAAAGTGACCTTAGACGTCCCGTTGACTTCGATTGCACAATGTTCTAAAAGACGTTCGCAAAACTCCATCATCCAATTATAATCCTTGTATGCCACATAGATTTCCATGGCTGTAAACTCTGGATTGTGTGTACGATCCATCCCTTCATTTCTAAAATTCTTAGAAAATTCGTAAACACCATCAAATCCACCTACTATTAATCGCTTTAGATATAATTCATTCGCAATTCTCATGTACAAAGGAATGTCCAAAGAATTATGATGTGTCATGAACGGACGAGCTGCCGCTCCTCCAGCAATGGGCTGTAAAATAGGTGTTTCCACTTCTAAATATCCTGCATCATTAAAGAAATTTCGCATTGCAGTAAACAACATTGTTCGCTTCACAAAAATTTCTTTGATCTGTGGATTCACTACCAAATCAGCATAACGCTGACGATACCTCATCTCAGGATCCGTAAATGCATCGTGAATTTTTCCATCTACATCGGTTTTTGGAAGAGGCAATGGCTTCAATGCTTTACTTAATAATGTTATTTCACTTACTTTTATGGAAATCTCCCCTACTTTCGTTTTAAAAACAGACCCTTTAATTCCAAGAAAGTCTCCTAAGTCTAATAACTTTTTAAATACTTGATTATAGAGTGTTTTATCGTCTTCTGGACATATTTCATCACGATTCACATAAATTTGAATGCGACCATCTTTGTCTAGAATCTCAGCAAATGCAGCTTTTCCCATGTCGCGTTGAGACATCATTCTTCCTGCTATGCAGACTTCTTTTCCTTCTTCGAACTTCTGTTTTATCCCTGAAGAGTAGTCAGTTACCGGAAACAAATCCGCTGGATAAGGGTTGATCCCCAAATCACGCAATCGATTCAACTTCTCTCTTCGTTGAATTTCTTGATCAGAAAGTTCTATTGTGCTCATACCTTTAAATTAAGTGAGCAAAGATAATCTTTAGAATGAAGAATTCAGTAATAAATCCCTACTTTTACGACATGGATTTTAACACGGTAAAAGCACTACATATCATTTTTGTTGTCAGCTGGTTCGCTGGGTTATTTTATATTGTTCGCTTATTTATTTATCATCTTGAAGCTCAAGAAAAAGATGATGTCGCCAAGAAAATTCTATCAGATCAATTTGAAATAATGGAAAAGAGGCTTTGGTGGATTATTACAACCCCAGCAATGATTCTAACCTTAGTCTTTGGTACTTGGATGATTATTGAACGCCCTGGATATCTAGATGAGGGATGGATGCAGATTAAATTGATTTTTGTCGCTTTACTTTTATTATATCATTTCATTTGCCAGAATACAATATTGGATATGGCGAAAGGTCTTTTCAGATGGAAATCGACAGGACTTAGAATTTTCAATGAAGTCGCGACATTAGCATTAGTAGCAATTGTATTCTTAGTGACAATCAAAAATTCACTGAATTGGATTTCGGCAACAATTGGTTTTTTTGCTGTTGCAATGGGATTAATGGTTGCTATTAAAATGTATAAGAGATTAAGAAAATAAAAACATTTTCAAATCGTTTTAATTACCTTTACTTATCAAATAGAACAGACATGTATAACAATATATTATCAGAACAAAAAGGTCAAATTGCTTATGTAACGATTAACCGTCCAAAGCAAATGAACGCCTTAAATAAAGAGACAATTGAAGAATTAAACAACGCGTTTACAGGCTTGGATGCTGATTCAAATGTTGGGGTAATTATTATAACGGGTTCTGGCGATAAAGCCTTTGTTGCAGGTGCTGATATTAAGGAATTTGCAGACTTTTCGATTGCTCAAGGTGGAGTGTTAGCCCAAAATGGGCAGAAAATTTTATTTGATTTCATTGAAAACCTATCGACTCCAGTTATAGCTGCCGTAAATGGTTTTGCCTTAGGTGGAGGATTAGAATTAGCTATGGCAGCTCATATTAGAGTTGCTTCTTCAAATGCAAGAATGGGATTACCTGAAGTTTCTTTAGGAGTTATTCCTGGATATGGAGGTACGCAGCGTTTAGCTCAGCTTGTTGGTAAAGGCAAGGCAAACGAAATGGTATTGACGGCAGGCATGATAAATGCAACTGATGCACTCTCATGGGGATTGGTAAATCATGTTGTTGAGCCAGAAGAATTAATGCCATTAGCTGAGAAAATAGCAAGTAAAATTTTAAATAATTCCGCATCAGCAATAAGTTCTGCTATAAAAGCAATCAATGCAAACGATCGTGATGGTGTTAATGGTTACGATGTTGAAATTGAAGAATTTGGTAAGTGTTTTGGCACGTCTGATTTTAATGAAGGAACTACAGCATTTATGGAGAAACGGAAAGCTAATTTTAGAAAATAAGGTTGAGTTCAATAAAGAAATTAGTCGGGCAGACTGCCATTTATGGGTTACCAACAATTGTTGGAAGACTGCTGAATTATTTTTTAGTCCCACTTTATACATCGCCAGGAAAATTTAAGCCTGCAGAATACGGAGTTTTATCAGAGCTGTATGCTTGGGTCACTTTCTTAATTATTCTTCTCCCACTAGGAATGGAGACGGCTTTTTTTAAATTTATTAATGAGAAAGAAGATAAGGATAAGATCTTTCGGAATAGCTTTATAACTGTCGCTGTTTTTAGTTTTTTATTCTTCATTCTTGTTTTTTTTGGAAGTCAAAGCATCGCAGATTGGCTAGGCTACCCAAACCATGTTGAATTTGTTATCCTAATGGCCGGAATTGTTTCAATTGATGCAATTACTGCATTACCAATGGCGAAGTTACGTTCTGACAATCGGGCTAAAAAATTCGCGGTAATTCATTTTACGGCAATCGTAGTTAACATTGTCTTGAACTTATTAATAATAGGCTTTCTGTTTAATCCAGATGAACCAATGGAGGCCATTCTCCTTATTTTATTAGCAAACGCACTAGCCTCATCGGTTAAAATTATAGGTACCCATAAAGATTTTATCGGAATTAAATGGGCTTTTGATACAACATTAGCAAAACAAATGTTACGCTATTCCTTCCCGCTGGTCATCGCTGGTTTTGCAGGGATGATTAACGAGACCTTAGATCGTGTAATGATGAAACCCCTTTTAATGAGTGCTGGTAATACAAAACAATATGCGTTAGGTCAAGTCGGAATTTATAGCGCTGTCTATAAGCTAGCAATGATTGTAACAATTTTCTTACAGGCTTATAGATATGCTGCAGAACCTTTCTTTTTCTCACATGCTAAAAGTGAAAATGGAAATGCCTTGTATGTTAAAATAATGAACTATTTCATCGCTGCTGTCTGTATTGTTTTCATGGGGGTTTCAATGAATATTGATATTTTCAAACATTTCATCCGAAGTGACGAATATTGGGTTGGATTAGGAGTCGTTCCAATACTTTTAATTGCAAATGTATTCTTGGGTATTTACATCAATCAATCTATCTGGTACAAGCTTTCTGGACAAACGAAATTTGGAGCCTACATTGCAATAGGTGGGGCATCAATAACAATATTAATCAACTTAATCTTTATCCCTACATGGGGTTATTGGGCATCTGCATGGGCAACTTTAATTGTTTATGCACTGCAAATGGTAGCCTCCTATTTATTAGGGCAGAAATACTATCCAATCAATTATAATTTAAGAAAGTTTGCGCTTTATTTTGGAGTGGCCTTACTCTTCTTTCTCATCACTTTCTTTGTAGACATGGATCCACTTGAAATGACCACTCGAAAGTTCCTTTTCCATAACGGACTAATTCTATTGTATATCGCTATGGTTTGGGTTATAGAAAGGTCGAATAAAAATAAAAAAACAGTGTCAGAAATCGATGTTCATTAATTCTACAAATAATCATGCTTTTTTAACGCTACATCGTTAGTAACTTCCACTAAATTTCCTTTTTTTCAATCTTTTATTTCTCTAAACTTTCTTAAATTTGAAAGCATATTACAGAACCCATTTATTAAGAAATGAAAGTTAAAATAATCAATCAATCTGCGCATCAATTACCGGCGTACGAGACCATTGCTTCGGCAGGACTGGACGTTCGTGCGAACATTGATTCTCCAATAGTGTTAAAGCCTCTAGAACGTATACTAGTAAAAACAGGATTGTTTATGGAGATTCAAAGCGGATATGAATGTCAAGTGCGCCCGAGAAGTGGTCTCGCACTTAAAAAAGGAATTTCAGTCTTGAATGCTCCAGGCACTATAGATGCTGATTACCGTGGCGAAGTTGGTGTTATTTTAATTAACCTTTCCAATGAAAATTTTACACTAGAAAATAGCGAACGAATTGCTCAACTTGTTTTTGCGAAAGTAGAACAGGCGGAATGGGAGCAAGTAGAAATATTAACAGAAACGAAACGTGGTGCAGGAGGCTTTGGTTCAACGGGAGTAAAATAAAAAGGAAGAGATGAAGATAATTGTTCCAATGGCTGGTAGAGGTAGTCGATTACGACCTCATACCTTGACCGTGCCGAAACCACTAATTCCTGTTGCAGGACAAGCAATAGTTCACCGATTAGTGAAAGATATAGCGGAAGTTGTAAGTGAACCAATTGATGAAGTTGCATTCATTCTAGGCGATCCTGCATTCTTTGGTGAGGACGTTGTTGAAAGTTTAACCAAGCTTGCAGAAGGATTAGGAGCGAAAGCTTCGATTTATCGTCAAAATGAACCATTAGGAACTGGACATGCAATTATGTGTGCGAAAGAATCCCTTTCGGGATCAGCCGTTATCGCATATGCTGACACCTTGATTCAAGCAGACTTTCAGCTAGATCCAGAAGCGGATGCTGTAATTTGGGTGAAGCAAGTTGATGCCCCTGAAGCTTACGGAGTTGTCAAGTTAAATGATAATAATGAGATTGTTAAATTGGTTGAGAAACCAAGTGTTTTTGTAAGTAATCAAGCTGTTATTGGTATCTACTATTTCAAAGACGTTTCTGAATTAAAAGAAGAGTTGCAATTTGTTCTTGACAACGAAATCATTAATGGTGGAGAATACCAAATCAATGATGGGATTATCGGAATGATGTCTAAGGGGAAAATTTTTAAAACCGGAGAAGTCGATCAATGGATGGATTGTGGCAACAAAAAGGTAACCATTCAAACCAATCAGCAAGTTCTCATCAACGAGCAAAAGAAGGGTGTAAACACAGTACATGATTCTGTAAAACTAAACAACTCTATAATTGTTCCTCCCTGTTTTATTGGTGAAAACGTTATTCTTACCAATTCAGTTATTGGGCCTCATGTTTCCCTAGGAAAGGATAGTATGATTGAAAACGCTGTGATTTCTAATTCAATTATTCAACATGATGTTCAATTGAACAATGTTGTAATAAAAGATTCAATGATCGGTTCTAAATCAAATTACCAAGGTTTGGCGCGTGTTTTGAGTTTAGGTGATTATTCAGACCTTAATGAATAATTTTTTACTCTATATCGCTTTATTGTTATTCACTGTTTCAGCATGTGTCTCTAAGAAGATAGCAGGTAATGCTGAAGCTCAGTTTAGTAAAGCCGACCATGCTTATATTGAAGCTTTTCATCAAGGTATACGTTTTAAAACTAAAGGGAGAAATGAAGAAGCAATTACTAAATTCGAAGAATGTTTACAGCTTCGACAAGATGATGACGCGGTATATTTCGCACTTTCAAAACTTGAATTAGAAAAGGGAAATCTTGCTGGTTCTGCAGACTACATTGAGAAAGCTTATGCCCTCGACCCGGAAAACATTTGGTACATCCAAGAACTGGCATACATGTATTTCGAAAAGGGAGACTTTCCAAAATCAGCTGACAATTTTGAGAAATTAGTATCTATAGAGCCTCGAAATATTGAATGGCAATATGGTTATTCTGAAGTTCTTGTCAAAACTGGCGAAACGGAAAAGGCAATTAAAGCGCTAAACAAAACTGAGGATCAAATTGGAATCAATCCACGTTTGTCAATTCAAAAATACGATCTGTACATTGCATTAAAAGAACCTAAAAAAGCACTATTAGAGCTAACAAAAGCACGTGAGAACTTCCCTAAAGATGCACAGCTAATTGCTACATTAGTTGATTATTATTTTACAACTAATCAAGCTGAAAAAGGAATTGAAATGCTGGAAGCACTTGTAGTTGCTGACCCTGAAAATGGCCGTGCTCATCTTGCTCTTGCCGATATTTACCTAAATCAAAAGGAAAAGAATAAAGCCTATAAACAATTGAGTTTAGCGTTTGAATCTCCAGATACTGACTTGAATACTAAAATGAAGGTTTTAATTAAAATTCATAAGTCGGCTTATCAAATCGATAAAGAAATCTATGATTTAGTTAATTCGATGGTTGCAGATTACCCAAATGAAGCAAAAGTGCATTCTATTCATGGAGATTACTTATTACAGGATCAAAAAGAAAAGAAAGCTATTGTTGCTTATAAAAAGGCACTTGAACTTGATGAATCACAATTTCCAATTTGGAACCAAGTTTTAATTCTTGAATACCAGATTAAAGACTACGAAGCTTTGTACAATGACAGTAAAGAATGTTTAACCTTATTTCCTTCTGTTGCCGTGGTCTATTTATTGCATGGCGTGAGCTCTAACCAACTCCGTAAATTTGAAAATGCCATTGATGTTCTGTCTGCGGGTAGTGAATTAATTATTAATGATGCACTCTTGTCTGCTGAATTTAATGGTCAACTAGGTGACGCCTACTTTGGAGTGAAAGATTTCATAATGGGTAAGGCAAAATACTATGCAGCGATTAAACTTGATCCGAAAAGTAGCCTGATTAAGAACAATTTTGCATTTCGTCTCGCAAAATCAAAAACCGATTTGGATCTTGCACAATCCCTTGCGCAAGAAGTTTTGAAATTAGAACCCACACAATCTCAGTTTATTGATACTTATGGCTTAGTTCTTTTTCAAAAGGGGCTCTACAAAGAAGCTTTAAAATTCTTTATCAAGGCCAACAGTATTAATATCTCCGATAAAATTATTATTGAGCACCTTGGTGATGCTTACTCGAAACTAAATGAGAAATCCGTCGCGTTAGACTGGTGGGAAAAAGCTGCTTCCATTGGTCAACCAAGTGACATTCTTCTAAAAAAAATAAAGACAAATACATACTATGAAGAATAGTATCCTATACATATCGATTGCTTTATTAAGTGCACTATTCTATTCTTGTGGGAATTTAAAAGCCATTCCTGCTGAGAAATTAGAGCGCGTGAAAGAAAGTGACTTACGTTTAATACTTGATAGTGTATCGACAATACATTTCGATTACTTCTATGCCAAAATTGCAACGAAATACCATGACACATCGATGAACATTTCTTTCAAAACTACAGTCAGAATGAAGCATGATAGCGTCGTAAATACATTAATCACTTACGCGAGAATTCCAGTTTACAACAGCTTAGTTACTCAAGATTCCATATTCATTGTAGATAAACGCGAAAAATGCACTACAGTTAAGAGTATTGACTATTTGAAAAAACGATTCACTATAGATGTTGAACTTAAAAATGTTGAACAGTTACTACTCGGCTTGCCTATCGGCTATGACAAGAGTCAAAAATACTATAAGGTCAATGACCCGTATAATCACTCAATGTCTTCACATAAAAAGCGCGAAATAAAGAAGAATGATCGCAAAAATAGACGCGAAATCATTACGTATTATACCTTTTCAAATGACTTGAAAACCCTCAATTCCCAACGCATAGAAAGTCCACTTGACTCAACAATAATTCTTATTGAATATGAAAAGAGAAAACTTGTTGGCAAATATTTGCTTCCTGAAAAAGTGAATGTTTCCGTTATTACGCCTTTGCAAGAAATTAAGATTAACTTGGACTATCGTAAGGTAAGAATTAATAAAAAAGAAACCATTCACTTTGTAATTCCTCAAAAGTATGGCGAATGTAGGTAAGCTACTTCTTGTTTTTTTACTTCTCACATTTAGTGTTAATGGGCAATCTACGAGCGAAAAACTCAAAAGAGAACAAGTCCGTCTAGAAAGAAAAATATCAAACACAAAGTCACTTCTAAATAAATCTAAGACAAATACAAAGTCTTCTCTCAGTGAGCTTCGTGTCATTGAAAATCAAATCGTTTACCGCGAAAATCTTCTTAAGAATTACGACAATCAAATTCGAGGAGCAGAATTAACGATACAAAAGAAACAAATCGAGATTGAAAACCTGAATACTCATATTGCCAAATTAAAGGCACAGTACAAAAGACTTCTGATTTATTCATATAAGCACAGAAATAAATACAGTAAAATGATGTATGTTTTTACTGCCGAAAGCTATAATGAAGCCTTAAAGCGAAATAAATACCTTGAGCGAATCGCTGAAATTCAGAAAAAACAATTTATTGTAATTCAACAAAACCAAGCGCTTATTACAACTGAAATTTCTGAGATTGAAAAAGAAAAAGAATATAAACAGGTTGTTATTCTTGAAAAAAGTCAAGAGAAAAAAGAGATTGAAGAAGACCGAATAAAGCAAAAGGAAGTTTACCAAAAATTCAAAAACCAAGAGGCCAATTTAATTGCTCAACTACAGGTAGAAGAAAGGAAAAAAGCCGTATTAAGAAGTAAAATATCCGCTGCAATAAACCGAGAAATTGCCGAGGCAGAAGCAAGAAGAAAAAGCGCTGAAGCGGCTCGAAAAAAGAATAATCCAAGTACAAATACGACACCCTCTTTCGCAGAAACGAAAGAATCTGCTCGCTTAAGTGCGAATTTCGAAGGGAATAAAGGACGATTACCATGGCCGGTAGATCGTGGCAGTATCACAGAAAAATTTGGTAAAAACCCTCACCCAACCTTGAAAAATGTGACAACTAATAACCGCGGAATTGATATAAGTTCTCCAAAAAATGCTCAAGTTCGTGCGGTGTTTGATGGTGAGGTGACAAGTATACTAAACATCCCTGGGGCTGGTAAAGTGATAATTATTAAACATGGAAATTACCGAACTGTTTATAGTAACCTCAAAGATACTTACGTTACAAAAGGGAGTAAAGTAGCAACAAAAAAAGTTATTGGCTCTCTATTATCAAAGGAAAATCAAAACATGTCTTTGGTGCATTTCGAACTTCACAAAGTCTCTGGAAGCAATGTTATCTGCTTAAACCCTGCATTATGGGTGACGCATTAAATTATCTCTTTGTGCTTCTTTAGAAATTCTAACTTATTTCTTATTACATTTGAACTCACCGAATCTAATTGGGTAAACTATGGGTAAAATTCAAACAGCTGAACGTGTTTCTCAATCTGATGTCTCAGACAACTTTGTGTTTCAAAGGAGTTATTTAGCTTATGTTGAGGCTGCTAAATTAATCTCTGGTAATGTTCTTGAAATTGGCACCGGGAGTGGATATGGTATTGAATTGCTTAGTTCAAAGGCAGATAAATTTCTCACTATTGACAAATTTGAGTCCACTGTTGGCGCTGAAGCCAGTAAAACTATAGAGAACGTTGATTTTCGTCAAATGAATGTCCCACCATTAAATGGTCTAGATGATAATCAGTTTGATTTTGTTGTCTCTTTTCAAGTTATCGAACACATCAAAAAAGACACAGCTTTTGTAAAAGAAATACACCGCGTTTTGAAGCCTGGAGGAAAGTTTATTCATACCACGCCGAACAAGAAAATGTCTTTAAGCAGAAATCCATGGCACATCAGAGAATATTCTGTTAATGAGCTTGCTGATTTACTAACTGCTATTTTTTCTTCCGTGGATAAAAAAGGTGTTTTTGGAAATGATGTCGCTATGAAGTACTATGAAGAGAATAAAGCTTCAGTTCGCAAAATAATGCGATTTGACCTACTCAACTTACAGTACAATCTTCCACGTTGGATGTTGCAAATTCCCTACGATATATTGAACCGTCGTAACCGAAATAAGTTAAGTGATTCTGGCACTCATATTAAACTGGAAGATTACTTTGTTGCAGACGCGAAAGATGATTGTATCGATTTATTCTATATCGCTGAGAAGTAACTTTCACATTGGTTTTCACAACACTCTATTTACCGAATTGAAAAAAAATACTTCAATATTAAGATTTACTTTCCATTCCAATTCGTCATGGTTAATTGTAAACCAACTGAAGTGTACCCTTTAATAAACTCTGTTGCAACTTCGATTCTCTCATTAAGGTTAGATTGTTCATCGGGCGACCAATCTGCGAGCACATAATTTGATTGTTTACCGGGGTTAAACTCACTTCCAACACCAAAACGCAGTCGTGTAAATTCATTTGTGCCTAAAACTGCTTGAATATCCTTTAAGCCATTATGACCACCATCAGAACCTTTTCCTTTCATTCTTAATTTTCCAAAAGGAAGAGCAATATCATCGGTTATGATCAATACATTTTCTCTTGAGATTTTCTCTTGTTGCATCCAATAGTTCACAGCTTTACCTGATAGGTTCATGAAAGTATTTGGTTGACATAGAACAATGCTTCGTCCTTTAAATTTAACGCGTGCAATGTTTGCTAGCTTTTCTGTTGTAAATGTACCTTCTCGCTCCCTTGCAAATTCTTCCACGATTTTAAACCCGATGTTATGACGTGTATCTGCGTACTTCATCCCAGGATTTCCTAAACCGACAACAAGATATTTCATAAATGCGTTTGTTTGTACGAATGTACAAAAATCAATGTCTCTATACAATGTCAATTCCAGAACAATAAAATGGTTTGAGCGCTTCTGATCTTAAAAATCGAAGAAATTATGTCAAAATGACGCTTTTATTATTGCTTCAATATCATCTAAATAAATTGACTTTCGTTCTCCCATTGCCGTCCAATTTCTTTCTTCAAAAATGGCTCGAATAATTTTCTCACACCCTTCAAAATCATCTGTGTTTTCTGAAAGTCGTGTCTTGAGACCTAAACTATTAAAAAATGACTCTGTTTTGGAAATTGCTTCTCTCGCAATTGCCTCATTGTCACCTGATAAATTCCAAACACGCTTTCCGTATTGCGTTAACTTATCTTGTTTTTCAATAAATTTATATTCCCATAAACGCGGGGCAATAATTGCTAACGTGCGTGCGTGATCAATACTAAAAAGAGCCGTTAATTCGTGCCCAATCATGTGCGTCGTCCAATCAGTTGGAACACCGCATCTAAGATTCCCATTCAAAGCATGGGTAGCACAATGCATGAGGTTTGAGGCCAGCTTATAATCATCAGGATGATCAACTACATTTGAGATTTCTATTAATGTGGATAGAACCCCTTCAGCCTCTCGCTCTTGCAGCAGATTGTTTGAAGGGTAAGTTATATATTGTTCGAGTGTGTGCATGAAAGCATCTACGATACCATTAGCTAATTGTCTTTTAGGTATGCTGGCAACTACTGTTGGATCACAAAACGAAAATTTAGGGAAAAATAAAGGCCCTCCCATTGTTCTTTTTTCATTCAATTCTCTTCTACTAATAACTGCCCCAGAGTTTGCTTCTGAACCGGTAGCTGGTAATGTTAGTATAGTTCCAAAGGAAACCGCTGAAGTGAAAGCACAGTCCTTTTTATTCAATAAAACATCCCAAGGATCACCATTATAGTTAATGGCGCCAGAAAGAAATTTTACTCCGTCAATAACAGAGCCTCCTCCGACGGCTAAAATAAAATCTATATTTTCTTCTTTCGCTAAATCAACAGCCTGCATCAACGTTGAGTAATCTGGGTTGGCTTCTACCCCTCCAAAAGTGACAACTTTAAAATCTAATAGCTCTGACATAATCTTGTCCAATAGTCCTATTCTGGAAACGCTACCTCCACCATAGACCAGCATCACTTTTTGTGCTTTGTATGATTTTAGTAGTTCAGGTAAACGACTCAATTGGTTTTTACCAAAGAGTATTCTCGTTGGATTTATTACTTCAAAATTTTCCATATTTCATTCAATAAAAAATCCCGATTAATCAATGATTAACCGGGATTCTAAAACTTAATTACGATTATCTCTTGTCTTGTTTATTTACAGCGTAAGCAATCTTTAATGCATCGATATCTTGCAGCTCTTTACGAATATCAAATATTATACCTGAAGGTGCTCCTTCATCTGCTTTAACACAGGTAATAACTCCTTCAATTGTTTCGTTCATTCGAGCTGGTTTTGATTCAAACTTGTCTAGTTTCCAGCGTTTAATTGCATTTACATTGTAAATGTCATCCGTTGTTGATTGGACAACATTATCCATAAATAGCATGTATTCCATTCCCATTTCAGCATAAGCTCTTGCTCTTGCTGTATTCAAGGGTTTACCCAAATACAAAAAATCTATTTCCGATTTTTGTTTGTATGGTGTCATGTCTTGAGTTCTAACTCCATTTGGTTTAATGACTCTAACCGTTGGATCCGATTCCTTACTTGTAGTTGCAACCATAAAGAAAAACAACAACATAAATACGATATCAGGTAATGATGATGTATTTATCGCTGGAGCACTTTTTCCTCCTTCTTTTCTAAATTTTGACATAATATTATTTTCTCGGTGTTACCTCTATAATTCTGTCTGGATAAAGGATTTTTAACAATTCCATTTTGTCCCTATCCACAGGTGCTTTATCCATTGCCAAACGACTTTGAATCTGCTTATATGACTCTTTAAAGACAGTCAAGGCTGCATCGTTTCTTAGTTCAAAAATTGCTTCTTCAATTTCCGATTGAATTGTTGCAAACAAATTGTATTCAGTTGCTTTTTGCACTTCTATACGAATATGTGCTTGGGAGGCAATCTCTGGAAGTACATTTTTCCCGAGTAAATCAATTGCAGATTGTTTCTTTTCCCACTCAGCGACTTGTCGGTATTTAAAATCAATAATATCTTGACTTGCATTTGGTGTTTTCTCAACAGCCTCTGCTTCATCAATCGCCAGATTCATAGCAGCCTGAATTTCAGCTTTTGAAATTCTCGAATACATTGGGAAATTATTTATTGGATCATTTTGAGCTTCGTTTTCTCGATAAAAATCTAGAACTCGTTCTGATATATCATCCGGATTCGTCATTAATTCTCCCCGAATCATCAATTGATTTTGAGCATTTGCTTGAATCGCGCAAATATTACGCTTCTCAACAGGCTCAGGTGGAATTTCAATGATCACATTCTTAGGAATACTCCGAATATATGCATGATCCTTATCCATTGTCGTTGTTACCAAAAAGAAAATCAAAAGCAAGAAAGCGATATCCGCCATCGAACCAGCATTTACTTCAGGTATACCTCGCTTTGCCATATAATTATTTTCTTAACCGGCCCATAAAAGGAGCCGCAACTGCTGCAACTAATGCAACAACAATTAATGTTAATACTGTGTAGATTCCAGCTGTTGTAGAAACAATTGTTCCTTTTTCAACTTGAACATCTTCAGCCAATAATAAAGATTCGTTCGAATCACCTGTACCAATCATTAAAAAGATTAAATAAACGACAAGCGCAACGATAACTCCTATGATTGACATTAGGGTTTTCTTAGGGTTTGAAATTATTTGTGTTACGAAAAACAATAAAATCAAGCCAATACTTGCAAAAATCAGAAATCCAGCAAACGACACAGTAAAGCTTAGGCTTAGGCCATCTCTAAATGTCTCTTGATCTTGCATCGTACTGTTCATGTTTTCACCGAAGAACAGAAATAAACATCCTATTACACCAAGTCCAGCTAACCCGAACTTAAGTATACTCAGATAATTGAAGAGTTTTTTAATATCCATGCGTTACAAATTATTAATTAGTTATTTAAAAATTCACGCTTACACTTTCGCGACCTTATTCTTTAACATCATATCAATTAAAGAGATTGATGCGTCTTCCATTTCGTTAACAATACCATCAATTTTAGAGACGATATAATTATAAAATACTTGAAGAATAATCGCTGCAATTAAACCAAAGACTGTTGTCAATAGCGATACCTTAATACCACCAGCAACAGTAATTGGAGAAACTTGACCATCTTCAATAATCTTATCAAAGGCAAAAATCATTCCGATTACCGTTCCTAAGAAACCAAGCATTGGTGCAAGTGCAATAAAAAGAGAGATCCATGTCAATCCTTTTTCTAACAGTCCCATTTGAACGCCTCCATATGCAACAACTGTTTTCTCAACAGCTTCAATTCCTTCATCTGAACGATCTAAACCTTGATAGAATATAGATGCAATAGGTCCTCTTGAATTTCTGCAAACGTCTTTAGCTGCTTCAACACCACCATTCTTCAATGCCGTTTCAACCTCGTCTAAAAACACCTTTGTGTTAATCGTTGAAAGATTAAGGTAAACAATACGCTCTATTGATAGTGCTAGACCTATAATCAAACAAATTAATACTGGCGTCATCCAAAATGGATCTCCTTCAATATACTTTTGCTTTAATCCTTGCACAAAGCTAAGCTCTTTCTTTTCTTCAGATGCAGCTGTTGTAGAAGCATCATCCATTTCTTGGGCTTCTTCTGCGATTGATGGTGTTTCTTCCATAACTGTGTCTAAAGCAGTTTCACCTTCACCTTCTTCCATAGCCATTTCTATGTTGTCTCCCTCATTTTCATCACCTTGAGCGACTGATGTAAATGCAAATCCAAATGTCATTAATGCTGCTATAGCGAAAGAACTAATTGTTTTTTTCATGTTCTAAAAGATTTAATTAATCGTAATTTTAGTTTTTAATTTAGTCAAATTTAATAAAATTTTATTTACAACACCACACATTGTAAAATAATGAAGTGACGATGGTTAATTATTGAGTGAAGTGCCAAAAAATCAACTTAAATAGAATTTCAGATGTCCTTTTCTATTTTCTAATGCTCCGTATTTGATAACGTAAAGAGTATCAAGTGATTCTTGGCTGAATATTTTCCTTTGAAGTTCTGTTCTCAACCAATTAGAAAATTATTAGCACAAAAAAAGGTCTCATCCGATTTATCGTGTGAGACCTTTTATATAAGTTTATCTTCTCTTAGAATTTGAAGGAGATACCACCGTTAATGATTGAACCTTGCCCGAAACCTACAGCCATGTTTAATCCAAAGTTATCTGTGAAGAAATAACGAAGTCCAACTCCAAGTCTGAATGCAACTGGGATAATAGTAGCATTTAATGAGAAGACATCAGTTGATGTATCAAAAGCAGGATCAGTAGTAGTGTACTTAAATGATCTGTTCTTGTAACCAGCACCAATCATTCCGTAGAAATCTAAGGCATCATGATCTATGAAGTGATAGTTAAATGTAACCATAGCTCCGATCTTAGTAGTTGCGAATTTCTCTTCGTATATAACTGGAGTAGAAACTCCTGTTGTAGCATTGAAAATAGTTGTGTTATAGTTATAACTAATATAAGCATTACTGTAAGCAACATCAACTCCTAGTCCAATTTTGTCAGCTAACATGTACTCAGCACGAATACCAATCGGTCCTATTCCTCTAGTTCTATAGCTCTCATCTCCTTCGAGTCCAACTCCGTACAAACCTCTAAACACAGCATTGTAAAGGTTAGGGAATCCGTAATAAAGGTCGATGTTAACATTTCCTTCTTCCAATACTTGAGCAGAAACACTTGATGTTGATAAAGCGATGGCTCCAATACAAATAAATAACAATTTTCTCATAATAAATTTTTAGGTTAAAATATAAGCGCAAGCTAAAGAAAATATACAACAATCAATACTAAATTGGGATTAATTACACTATAGCCACGCGCATTTGAATATTAAACTAAATCGAATTACAAAAGACGACCATTACAATTAAACCAAAAAGCAGCAGCAGAAGCTTTAAATTCTAATTCATTTATTGGATGCACTTACTAACTTTTTGTAAAAAAGGGTTCTAGGCATTTAATGAAAATTCAATTGCGGTTTGTTTTGAGTCAAAGATTGGTATGAAGCATATCGATTAGCGACTCAAATTAGAGTTCCAAGTAAGCTTGACTTTAATTTGAGATACTAAAACCGCCTCATCATTGATGATGCGGTTTTTCTTGCGGAGAGAGGGGGATTCGAACCCCCGTTACATCTCTGTAAACACACTTTCCAAGCGTGCGCGTTCAGCCACTCTGCCACCTCTCCTGATTTATTTCAATTACGCTTAAATTAAGCGCTACAAAGCTACACATTATGTCTAATTAATAATCTACTTCTCCTCTTATTTCTTGTGCTAAAACTTGTTTAGATTTTTCTAAATCTTCAATGTCCAAAAACACCATCATTTTTGTCATTGCTGCTTCTGTTGTCATATTTCCGCCACTTATTACTCCAATCTCTTGAAAATCAGCGCTTGATTCATAAAACCCTTGCTTCACCGTACCTGAATTACATTGAGTAATATTGAGAACGACACCTCCTTCAGCCATAAAGTCCAAAATTAATTTCTTTAGATATTCTGAACTTGGGGTATTACCGGCTCCAAAAGTTTCAATGACGACTCCATCAACATGGTCTTTATTAAAAACATCTTTGTAGAGTTCAAATTTAATTCCAGGAAACAACTTTACAAGAGCTACTCGGTTGTTTAGTTCTCGATGAGTTATGAAAGGTGTATTTGCAGAAGAAAAAAATCTATTCTCATAATATTCTATCTTAACTCCAGCGATTGCAAGAGCTTCAAAATTTGGCGAGCGGAAAGCTTCAAAATGCGTTGCAGAGTCTTTTGTTGATCTATTTCCTCGGAACAACTTATCATCAAAAAACACAGCTACTTCCTGAATCATTGGCTCCCCATTTGCTCTTTTCTCTGCAACAACCTCGAGTGCTGAAATTAAGTTATTCTTACCATCTGTTCTAATAATACCAATTGGTAATTGAGCTCCCGTTAGGACAATTGGTTTCTTTAAGCCTTCAAACATAAAACTCAAAGCTGAAGCTGTATAGGCCATCGTATCTGTTCCATGTAATATTAAAAACCCATCATATTCGACATAGTTATCAGAGACCATTTTTGCTATTTCGCGCCAATGGCTAATGTTCATGTCTGAAGAATCAACAGGTTTTTTAACACTTTTATTGTCAATTTCAATCTGTAGACGATTCAACTCTGGTACACGGTCAAAAATTAAATTAAAATCAACTGTTTCAAGGGCATTTGTAACAGGGTTTTTTATCATCCCTATTGTTCCTCCTGTATAGATAATTAATATTCTAGGCTTTGTTTCCATTGTTACGAATTTAGCTTGAATAATTTAATTGCGTTTTCGGTCGTTGTTCTTTCTATTACGTTCATTTTCAAATCATATACATCTGCTAGTTTTTCTGCAACATGCAATAAGTATGAACTTTCGTTTCTTTTTCCTCTAAAAGGAACCGGTGGCAAATAAGGGGAATCGGTTTCTAGAATAATATGTTCCAGCGGAATCGTTTTTACTACCTCATCAATTTTCGCGTTCTTATAAGTAAGGACACCGCCTATTCCAAACATGAACCCACCGAAATCTAAGATTCTATGTACATCTTCATTTGAACCTGTAAAACAGTGAAAAACACCTCTCAAGTTCGCGTCATTCAAGTCATCTAAAATTTCATAAATTTCTTGAAATGCATCTCTAGCATGAATTACAATTGGTAAATTCAATTCCTTAGCCCACTCTACTTGAATTGCAAATGCCTTTTTTTGTTCTTCAATAAATGTCTTATCCCAATAAAGATCCATTCCTATTTCTCCAACAGCGATGTATTGATCACTTTTGAATAACAAATCTTTCATGGTATTTAGTTGAGCTTCCCAATCTTCTTTAACGTTTCCTGGATGAAGCCCCATCATACTGCGGCAATTGTTGGGGAATTGTTTTGTCAACATATGCATATCATCAATTGTTGCAACGTCAATGTTTGGCAAGAGCATTAATTCTATCCCATTATCAATAGCACGTTGAACGACTTCTTTTCTGTCTTCTTCAAAAGCATCAACATAAAGGTGAGTGTGCGTGTCTATAAACATTGATTTAATTATTGATAATGTTTGATTAAAACAAAGAAATACTAATTCCGAATTGTAGTAATTTTAACTGGTCACTTGCTTTATTCGTAAATAATGTGTTAAAATTATAACTTCCATAAAGTGCGATATTCCTTAACCCAACTCGAACATGTGCAGAATATATAAGTTCGCTTTGATCTGGAAAGCTGAATCTTTTATTCTTTTCCTTATGGCCATTAACATTAAAAGTCTCTTTGGAGTAAATATTCGCTTGGTAGCCAATTTTCCCTCCAATATGCACTTTAAAATGTTTCCAACTTTCATTTCTAAACCTCAACTCAATTGGAATTGAAAAACTATTTCCTGAAACAAAACTCTTTACCGCTACAGGTGAAAATTCTGGCTTATAAAAGCTCGTAGAATTATTTACATCATCAATAACAACAACTTGATCATGTCTAATATTGATATATTGGTGCGCAATTCCAATTCCGAGAGCAATTTTGTTGCCTTTCACCAAGGGTATATCAAACATAAGGTTTGTATTTAAACCAATAGATGCCCAATGGTTTTCAAATGGTTCTTTATCTCCCGACCAATCGTTGTAGGTCACATCAAAGATTAAGCGATCATATTTTCTAACTTTCTCAATCTTTGCTGGACGAAGCCCTGTATAGAACCACATAAGTCCAGGTCGGAAGCGAGAAATTTCATCTTCTCCCTTGCCATCGTATTGTCCAAAAGTGATCAGACCTATAAGGCATAACGCTATAATAAGAAAATACTTAATCATTCTTTAGCTTTAATTCCCAATTCCATGAATCCCGAACAGCGTCATTTACGCTCAACTGAGACTGCCAATTTAATATTTGTTTTGCTTTTGTTACATCGGCGTATATTTCAACAACATCACCTGATCTTCTTGCAGCATATTTCCAATTCAGTTTGGTTTCAGAAACATTTTCGAAAATATTAATTAATTCCAAAATGCTAGTTCCTCTGCCTGTACCAATATTAATATTCTCAGCAAAAAAACCATCATTCGCTATTAACCAATCCATTCCTTTCACGTGTGCATTTGCAACATCTGACACATGAATATAGTCTCGTACGCATGTTCCATCAACTGTATCGTAATCATTCCCGTTCACTGTCATTCCGTTAAGTTTTCCGACACCATTTTGAGTAATCACGGGTAATAAATTGTTCGGTTTGCCAATTGGAAGTTCGCCTATCAACGCAGAAGAATGAGCTCCTATGGGATTAAAGTAACGTAAATTTAAAACACGTATTGGCGCTCCACTTGTTACTACATCTTCAATGATTTCTTCACCAACTTGTTTTGTGTTACCGTAAGGAGAATTAGCTTTCTGAATTGGAGAATTTTCATTCACAACTTTAGAATTTTCCGGTTCCCCATAAACTGTACAGGACGAAGAAAAAACAAAATTTTCCACACCTTTCTCAATCGCTAAGTCTAGACAATTTACTAAACCCATAATGTTATTTCTGTAGTAGCTCAATGGCTTTTCGACGGATTCACCTACCGCTTTGTATGCGGCAAAGTGAATTATTCCTTCAAAATCAAATTCGTTAAATACCGTTTTTAATTTTAACAAATCACAGACGTCAACTTTTCTAACAATTACATCTTGACCGGTGATCGCATTAATACCATTAATACTCGTTTCTTGAGCATTTCTAAAGTCATCTAGAATAACTGGGGTATAGCCATTCTTTATCAGTTCAACAACAGTATGAGAACCAATATATCCTGCCCCTCCTGTAACCAATATGTATTTGCTTTTATTCATTTACCAAAGTTAAAAGAATTAATGTTGATTGTTTCTTTAAAAATTGAATTATTCCTATTTTTATTGTGTGAAAGATCAACGAAAAATAGATTTTAAGAAGCATGTGTCACCCCCTGCATCTAAAAAATCCATGGTGAAAATTCTAATTTACGTTTTTCTTTTGGGGTTTATAGTTTATCTCCTATCTACCAGTTATGATAGTCAATCAACAGAAGTTATTGAGATTGATGCGAGCGAGATAAGACTTGAGAAATAAGCATCATAAAAGTGGTAAGATACAAAAAAAGCCATCCCTATAAACTAGGAATGGCTTAGCTATCTTTAAAATTAAAGGTAATCAGTACTATACTTTCATTCCTTTAACAACTCTATTTTTACGTTTCGTCTTTTGGAGCTTCTTCTTTTTCACTAAAAGAAATGATGTACCACTTGATGGTCTCGCTAAAAACATCTCATTTCCATATTTAAGCGTTCCTCCATTTTGGCCATTCTTCCAATCTGCGACTAAATAATATTTACCTGAATTAGAACCTCCGCGTTGAGCGAAAGAAATTGTCTTGCCAGCTCCTGGCTCAAAACGAACAACCAATTCTCCATTTGATCCAAAACTGTCAAAAACACATTCTGTTCCTATTGGAATAGTGACTGCATCTTGCTCATTACTCGATGAAGATATCAAAACTCCTGAATCATCAGTTGCTTGACCTCCAGATTGTTTATTCTTCTCTAAGATGATTGTTGCTGATGTTAAGAATTGTACTTTTTTCACCATTTGCTCGGAATCTAATCCAAACTCATCTCTAACTTGGTTGGTATAGGGTACTCTTGTTCCACAACTAACAAGTAACAACCCAATAATCGCGATAAATAAATATTTCATTTTTCTTTTTTTTTACAAATATAATCAATCAAATTAAGCAATAATAATGCCGAATCACTTTGATTACTAAAATCGTACTATTTTTGTTAAAAACAATCAATGGCCGTTTCAATTAAAAAATTTACGTTTAATCCATTTCAGGAGAATACATATATTGTGCATGACGGTGAAAACTGTGTTATCATTGATCCTGGCTGCTTTGAACCACATGAGAAAGAGGAATTGTTACTTTTCATAAAAGATAATAACTTGATTCCTCAAGCTTTGCTGCTTACACATGCTCACATTGATCATGTTTTGGGATGCGATTTTGTACTCCAGAATTTTGATATTGATTTTTACTTGCACGAAAAGGACTCGAACACTCTCGCTTCCGTTAAAGATTATGCGCATGTTTATGGATTCAAAGGATATATTCCGCCGCCGGAACCAACAATTTGGCTCAAAGGTGGAGAAAGTCTGGTTTTTGGTGAAATAAAGTTTAATGTATTGTTCACTCCTGGACATAGTTTGGGACATGTCGTTTTTCACGATAATTCCAACGCTTTTGTCATTAATGGAGATGTTCTGTTCGCTGGAAGCTTTGGCCGTGTTGATTTACCAGGGGGTGATATCAATGTTTTAAAAGAAAGCATCCATCAAACCATGTTTAAATTGCCTCCTGAGACTGTTGTATATTGTGGACACGGAGGAGAAACAACAATTGGTCAAGAAAAGCGTTCTAATTACATTCTTCAGTTTTAACTTTCTATGAGAATAGCCATCAATACACGTTTTCTACTTTCACATAAAATGGAAGGTTTTGGATGGTATACTTATGAAATAGTCAAGCGTATAGTAGAAAATAACCCTGAACATGATTTCATTTTCTTTTTTGATAGGCCGTATGATGAAAAATTCATTTTTGGAAAAAATGTAACGCCCGTTGTTCTAAATCCGCAGGCAAGACATCCATTTTTATTTTATATTTGGTTCGAGTTCTCGGTGAAAAAAGCTCTTAAGAAATACAACGCCGATATATTTTTCTCTCCGGATGGTTATCTTTCCTTGTCTTCAAAAGTGAAACAAATCATTACAATTCACGATATTAATTTTGAGCACAATCCAAAAGATGTGAGTTGGTTAGTTCGGAAATATTTATGTCACTTTTTTCCAAAATTCGCTAAAAAAGCTGACCATATCCTTACTGTTTCTGATTATTCAAAAAACGATATCTCAAAAGCATACGCTATTCCATCAGAGAAGATTACGTCAATTTGGAATAGCGCTTCTGATATTTTCCGACCATTAGAAGCTTCTGAAAGGCAAGATACACTTGATCTTTTTGCCAATGGCAAGCCATATTTTCTCTTTGTCGGGGCACTTTCTCCAAGAAAAAATATACAACGATTAATTCAAGCTTTCCAATTATTCAAGGTGAAGAATCCAAGTAATGAGACTCAATTGCTTATCGTTGGTGAAGAATTATGGAACAAGGCGACGGCAAATTTAAAAATAGAAGAGCATGTAAAGAAACAGATTCACTTTACCGGATACGTGGATTTAAAAGATTTAGCACTATTGATGGGGGCTGCTAAGGTTTTTACTTATGTTCCCTATTTTGAAGGATTCGGTATTCCTCTTGTTGAAGCGATGAAATGTGGTACTCCTATTCTAGCAGGAAATAAAACCTCGCTGCCTGAAGTTGCAAATGATGCTGCATTATACTGCGACCCATTTGATGTAAAAGATATCGCCGCAAAGTTGACATTATTGGAAAGTGATGATGCTCAACAGCAAATGCTTTCTCAAAAAGGTTTAGAACGTGCAAAGTTGTTTTCATGGGATGAGTCCGCAAAAGCAATTTGGGAAGTCATTTGTTCCTTTGAAAAGTAGATTGTACTTTTAACAAAACCAAATCCATGAAAAAAATTTCAACTCTTTTTTTACTCGCTTTAGTTTTCTCAGGATGTGGAAGTTCAAAGTTATTTAAAGTCGCAGAGGTTCGATCAATAGAATTCGAATACGATACAAATGCTGATTTAAATTATGGGGGCTCACTGAAAGCGACACCATATGCGTTGTTACTTAACGGAGATAAAGTTGATATTTCTAAGAGTAGGAAATTTAAATTTTTCTCCCAAGGTTTAAAAAAAACTTCATCGAAAACACATTATTCCGTGGTTAAAAAACCTTCTGGATTTTCAGACGACACACTGAAAGTTCAGCTTTTATTGACGGATAAGAATGAAACCTTCTCTGTTACTAAATCTATTTTATTGAACTATAGAGGGACGCTAAATGTCAACTTAAACGGTCGAAACGGCTCAAAGGGAGAAAATAAAAAAAATCGAGGTTCAACCTATATTTTACGCAACGGAAAGGATGGAGAGAATGGTGCCAATGGTCAAAATGCAAAGAATGTTCTAGGTTATAACTTATACAACTGGAAAGAAAATGAATTTTATTATTTCTATATCATTAGTGCAGACTCAAGTGAAATTCTGACATATAAATCAGCTGATAAAAATGGCTTAACCATTCAACTCAACGGAGGAAAAGGTGGTAACGGAGGTAATGGAGGTAATGGAGGTAATGGCAAGGATGGTAAGTTAACGTCTAAAGGTAAATCAATAATACCTGGAAAAGGGGGCAATGGTGGTAATAGTGGCAATGGAGGCAATGGAGGCAATGGCGGTAATTTAACTGTATTTATTCATAGAAACACATCTGGAATTGAGCCGAGTATAGTGTTATTCAACAAAGGGGGTCGGGGCGGCGACCCTGGTAAATTCGGGAAAGCTGGTAAGCCCGGAAATCCTCTTGAGGGACAGAAAATAGGTGTCTCAGGTGTCAACGGGACCATTGGTAAAAGAGGGCGAAATGGAGTAAATGGATTACCAACCTCAGCTGTGGTTGTGAGTTTTGACTTTACGCGTTATTTATAGAACGGTGAAATCATCCAAAACACTACGACACCACTTAGGGCAACATAAAACCATATTGGCCAAGTAAATCGAGTCCATTTTTTATGCCGTTCAAAATCACCTTGCCAAGCAAACAAATAGCTAAACAACACCAATGGTATTACTATTATACTTAGTGAAATATGCGAAATCAACAATGTAAAATAGATTGTTCTTAAACTACCACCATACGATGTTGATTCTGACGTTAAATGATAAGCTACGTAACATCCTAAAAACAAGATCGACAACATCAACGCAAACCTTATTAACTTCCGATGTAGCGCAATGTTTTTATTTTTCACAGCAATTAATGCACCCAATAGGGTCAAGGCGGTTATGCCATTAATTGTTGCGTAGATAGGAGGTAAAAATGACGTATCAATACCTTTCACTTTTGGGGCACCGAATAATGCAGCTACAACAACGGGAATTACAATTGATAAAAGATAAATCAATAGTTTTACTTTCTTCTGCTTAGTGGGGTCCAACAATTCCATACTCTTGTTTTAATAATTGTCTTAAGTCCTTTTCTAATAGAGCCATTTGCTCAAAATCGGTTCCTCGGTAAATACCCCTCACATGTCCTTTTGTATCGACTAGGGCGAAATAATCAGTATGGCCAAAACCGCCTTCTACTTCGTTATTTCTTTCTGCGCCATTAAAAAAACTTTTGGCTAATAAGTGAGTTGCATCTTCATCACCTGTTAGAAAACACCAATAATCATCATTAATATCTCTCGACTCGATGTATCCTCTTAATTTTTCGGGCGTGTCTCGTTTTGGGTCAATTGAAAAAGACAAGAATTGTATATATTCTTTCAAATCAATAACATTCTCTGACAAAGCCTGCATGTTTGAAGTCATTGGTGGGCAAATCGTCGGGCAACTAGTAAAAAAGAAATCTGCTATCCATACTTTGTGTTTTATATCTTTTGAATTGACTAAAGCTGAATCTTGACTTCTGTATTCAAAATCAGGGACTACATGATAAATAGTATCGGCAACTTCCTTTCCATTTTTCATTGAATATTCAACGTCTCTTTCTCCTAGAATAGGCAAGAATATTTCTTGATTCTTTGAAGTGTTACATGAAAACGTTAAAAGAATAAGAACAGCAAAAAATACCTTATTTATTACTTTCATCAAATTGGTTTTGATCATATTCTTTCTGCAATAGAGATACATGTTGATTCATTCTACGAATCATACCCTCGGTTTTTCCAGAAAGAACCATTCTTAAGTGATTATTTCGATCCAAAAGTAAGAGCAGTTCTTGAAAGGCTTGCTTCCCATAGAATTCATCACCCTCTCGCAATAGTTTCTCATCATTTCGTTCAAAATCGTACACTTTTTTCGCGTCTCCTGAAGCCAATATCCACAAATCTGGATTATAATCTTTGATACGGTCTTTGAGCATTTCGTCAACACTTGAAAGGTCCTCAACAGGATTCCCTTCACCATCAGTGACAAATGAAATAATTCTCACTCCACCAGACTCTATAGTTCTTCTCATTTTTTGATAAACAAGCTGGTCAATATGCCAAAGAGAAATCGCACAGTTATCAGGACAAGTTAGCTGTAAGGTCGTAACCAAGACAACTTGATCATCAAATTCTTTATAACTTCTCTCTTTTCCATGAATATCCGTGAATGTATATCCAGCTGCGACACCGAAATCATCAAGTCGTTTAAATTTATGGGTGCATTTTGACGTCCCAATAAATACCAAAATAAAAGCCGGACCAAACAAAAGTAGTATAACAAACAACCTTTTTTTTAACCCGGCAGCCTTTTTCGTAGACATATATACTTAAGCTTTAACTTGTAAACTCAGTCAAGTTTGCAAAAATCGCATTTCCTTCGGTAATCAATACAAAAATTAGGTACAATATAAAAATGAAATAAGGGATTAATATTACATACTTTAATCCTTTTCTTTCGTCTCCAAGGTGCATGAAAGAAAGTACAATGTATCCTGCTTTCACAAGAGTTAAACCAATAAACAACCATTTAATAATCATCCAATAGTCACTTGATTGTTTAATCATTGAGCCTAAAGCTACTTCAATGGCTGTGATGAAAGTGAGAATAAATGTTACTTGCCAAATCTTTTTACGAAGCTTAGCGCCTGTATCTTCATCGTGATGTGCATCTAAAGAATATTCTATAATATCGTCTCTTAACATAATGTTTTGTTTTCTAAATTATACCAGGTAAAAGAATGTAAATACAAAAACCCAAACTAAATCGACAAAATGCCAGTACAATCCAGTTTTTTCAACCATTTCGTAGTGTCCACGTTTATGATAGACACCTCTCAATACACCAAATAATATTAGAATATTGATCATTACTCCAGAGAATACGTGAAATCCGTGAAATCCAGTAATAAAGAAAAAGAACTGACCATAATGTTGTGGTCCATATTCATTTTGCTCTAAGTTCGCACCATAGATAATTCTATTCTTTTCACCAGCATTAACTGCTTCTTCGTACATTTTAACTGCTTCAGCTCCTTTTACCTCATCACCCATTTTATATGTTCCCCCAAATTCTTTGACGATCAAAGTCATATCAGAATTTGCTTTCTTCGCTATTGTTGCTTGAGAACCATCGTGCAAAGTGATAATGTCATTGTGCACGTGCCCTTCTGCTACCGCATGCGTATATAAATGCTTTAAGTCTTCCGTGATTTTATCATTAACCTGATGGTGATGCCCTGCTACAGTTACAGTAAAGCTTTCAATTTCCCCAAAATTACCTTTAACAATTGCTTGTGAACCGTCAGCTAATTCTACTCTTCCAAATTCAGTTCCATGAATAAAGTGACTCCACTCCCATGCTTGAGATCCCACGAAGAAAAAACCACCAATAATGGTAGCAATCATCCATTTTGTCACTGCTTTTCTATCCATTCTATGTCCGGCTTCAACAGCTAGTACCATAGTTACAGAAGAAACGATCAAAATAAAGGTCATTAATGCAACATAAATCAAAGGATAATTTCCTTCCAGTAATGGCAAAGAGTGAAATGTTTCTTCACCAATTGGCCAAGAACCAAGGTAATCGTGTCTTGTAAAGCCGTAAGAAATTAATAAACCACTGAATGTTAAAGCATCAGATACTAAGAAAAACCACATCATTAATTTTCCGTAGCTCGTGCTAAAAGGAGAAATTTTTCCTCCCCATAATGTTTTCGAGTCAATTTGTTTAGAAGCGTGTCCTGCCATTCTCTAGAATTTTATGGTGCAAATTTAATGAATAAAAAGTAAAAAAAGTAGTAAATAGAGCCATAATAATCCTAAAAAGTGCCAGAAAGAAGCGCCCATTCGCATTTTTATATTATTGTCAGCTGTGATTACGCCTGCAAATGAGCTGATTACAAGCCTTACTACATAGAATAATGTGAATATTATATGAATTAAGTGTAAAAAGGTAATTAGGTACAAATAAGAAGAAGCTGTATCGGCTGACTCCATGGCTTTCATCTGCATATAATTCTTCAAAACTTTACCATTCATTTGCAGGTTTCTGTCTTTGTATTCCAGTTGCTTTCCTTTATAATAAACATGAAAATCCTTGCCCATTTCCCCTTTTGCGTAGAAGTCACCACGTAAATCTTTTACGTTAATTGCTAAATCTTTTAACCGGACACGGTCTGTGTATTTTAAATTTGTTGAATCTATATTTACAAGAGCATTTCCTTCAATTCGTAAGGGAGTGTTTTCATAGTAAAGAACAAAGTCTTTTCCATAATGATTGACAACAAATGATTCCTTTTCATCTACGACTAGAAACTGACTCATAAACGCTTGATATGCTTCTAATTGATTCTTAGTCATTTTCTCACCTTTCAATAAGAATTTATTCCCGTCAATTTCGATGAAGTCACCTTTATACTTCACTTCAAAATAGTCGCCATAACGACCATCAGTAACGATTATCGCATTATTAGCAGGGTGAATACCATTATCAATTAATACTCCATATCCTTTGAACTGATAATAAACAAAGCCAAGACCAAGAATAAAGGCTATTGAAACCGCTATTTTCATTTTTGCTAACTGTCCTTTTTTAGAAGACGAGACTGCAAATACAAAAGCAATACTGCTCAATAAAATTAATACAGTACTAATCCAGAAAGGAGTCGGTAGTGTGAATTTGAGCCAAAAAGTATCTCCCATTGAAACGATATAGGCGGAAGTTAATCCTGCAAACAGCATTACAACACTGAACATACTCACATAGACAATGTTTTGTTTAGCCTTTTCGAGCTGTGCTTTGTTTTCTTTTTCTTTCAATTCTCTTGAAAAATTCTTTGTTTCTAATTCTTCACTCATAAAGCCAAAAGTTTAATTATCATTTCATCAACGCTATCAAAAACGTATGCAAATTGTATAATCGGAAGATATATAAAAGAGGCAAACATTAATTTTCTCGCATCTTTCACGTTCAAACTGAGGTATAATTTATAGGATAAGATAAAAAATCCGAGTCCGATTAGTATTGCAATAATAAAAGAAGTTAAGCCTGTTACACCCAACAGCCATGGAAGAACGCTAAATGGAATAAGTGCTAGCGAGTATACAACAATTTGAAATGCAGATGCTTTTGATTTTCCTGATTTTGATGGGAGTAAGAAAAATCCACCTGCCTTATAGTCATCAAACGATACCCAAGCGATTGCCCAAAAATGAGGGAACTGCCATGTAAATTGAACGAAAAACAGTATCCCAGGCAATATGCCAAATTCTCCTGTATAAGCAATGGCTCCGAGCATTGGAGGAATAGCTCCTGGAAAAGCTCCAACAAAAACAGCCCATGGCGAAATTCGTTTCATTGGAGTGTAAACAAATACGTACAAGACAAATGCAAGTATGCCAAGAAGTGCTGAATATAAATTAATGAGATACAATAGATAAGTGCCTGATAGTATACAAAATATAACAACTATTACACCCTCCGTAACAGTCATTATTCCTTGTGGGATTGGACGTTTTTCTGTCCGCTTCATAAGTTTATCGAGATCTCTTTCCCAAATCTGATTTGAACCGTTGGATGCTGCAGTTACAAGTAACCCACCAACCAACAAGTACACTAGAGTTTCTCCGTCGGAACCTCCAACAAATAAATAACCTGAAAGTGCTGAAATAATAACAAGAGCGGACAATCTAAACTTCGTGAAAACGATGTAAGCTTTGATTTTTTGACCTATAGTTGGCTTGTTGTCAACTGAACTCATAATGAAATTTTGCTCATCAAAAGTAACTATAAAATAAGCGTAAAGAAAGAAAAGAATCGATTAAATAAATCGGTATTATTGGTATTGAATTACCAATAATATTGAGTCTACATTAATCGAATTTTCTCCTATAATGCTATTGTCATTAAACTCCAAAATTGACCCTATTCCTAAAAGATATTTCTCTCTTAACTTTGCATGGGTAGATTCTTTTACTTTAATATGCGCGGGCCCATATTCTGCTTTCTTTTGGTAGACTGCAAAGTGATATTTAGCGTCTGAAATTTTCGTTTTATCTACATTTATTTCGGATAAATCTTTAGCAACAATCGCTACATTAACATTCTCAAGAATACAATGAACGATGTCCACTTTTGAGTTTTCACCGCATGAAATACCTTTGTCTTTTGCATTTGAAATTAAGCAGCTTTTCACAGTTATTTTACTTCCTGAAAAATCGAGGCAATCATTTCCTGCATTACGAAAAAATGAACTTTTTACTGTTCCTTGGCAAAAATCAGCATCAAATCCATCTGAAGAACTTCCATCAATTGTTGTATTATCCATTATGAATTTGCAACGAATTAAATTCACGCCATCTTCACAGTTATTATTCAAAAATGCAGAATTTTCAATTTTCAATTCTGACTCGTAAAAAGTGACCGCTCCAGTTAGTGATCTATTGTACTTCTCTAACGAGCTAAATCCATTGAATTGTGTGTGAATTATTTTCGATTTAGAACCTGGTGCGATAACAGTAAAACCATTTGCAGAATTATCAGAAGAATGAATAAGTACTCCTCTATTAGCTGTTCCAATTAGTTCAACTGGAGATAGGGAAAGAAACCCTGCGCCATTAATAAAATCAATGTCAGTGCCTGATTCAATTATCAATTTTGTTTTTTTGGGAATAACAATATCTTCATTCACTCGATAAACGCCGCTATTTATTCTTAAAACTGCGCCATTATTCTCTCGTTGGATAAAAGAAGGGATATTAACTTTTGCAACTTCCAAACCACCGGGAACTGGCCATTGACTTATTTTAATTCGATAAACTCGATCTCCAGTGTTTTTTGCTTGATAATAAATGTAACGTGCATTTTTAGGAAGCTCCAATTCACTTTGAGAGAATGTGACTTTGTATCGACTCATTTTTTTATCCACAAGGTTAATTCGATCTTCTTTTTCCGATTTCAGTGAGTAGCCAATAATTAAAATGTCATTTACATGAAAGTTTCTTAATACAATTGTTGTATTAAGAGAGTCTTTGGTTTTTACATATGCCTTTAACGCAATAGTCTCGTATACAAATTTATCTGTTAGCTCTTTAAACACATACACTTCTTCTTTTCTTTGGAGAATCTCATCTTTCGAAGCAATCACTTCTTGCAAGAATTCAGCAACCTTTGCAGCATTCCGCACAAAATACTCCTTATTAAAGTGATAAGATGGATCCTCAAATTGCAGTAATTCTTCTATTGTTTTAATTTCACTCTTTAGTGAATTTACTATTCTTTTTAGGTACGTTTTATTCGTGAACTTCTTTAAGAATTGTATGTAGTAATCGAAAAAAACCTGATTTTGGAAAAGAGCTTCTGTTGTAGTAAAGTGCTTTTTATCTAGCCTTGTTAAAGGTTCTAGTCTGATCTCATTATGCTCAAATTCTGTATAGCAATCATATGCTATTGGCTCAAGTAAGCTTGTTATTGGATTTACATAAAACCGTTGATTGTGCCAAATCAGTCCATGCTTACCATTTAATAATTCTATTAATGCTGCGTATTTCGCCATTGATTTCACATCAATGTAATCCTCCATTTCGCTGTCATGATTTCGATACCGATCCATCTGAACTTGAGCAATACTGAAGAGATTACTTAGGACAGGAGACTTCTTGGTTCTATTCTTCTTAAATGGCTTAATCTCTGAAGATTGCAAAATTGGAACACTGTAAAAACCATTATCATCAATTTCTTTTTTGTGATGCTCCCAAACCCCCTCTTCATCAAACTTAACAATTGGTGCTTCTCTTCGGTTCCGAGCTTCTAATAGTTGCTTATCAAAGTGCTCTTCTAATGCATAGACTCCCATCTTCTGTCCATTAATAATAACGGGGACAAAAATGTATTTCGTTGTCAGCACATCCTCTTTCTCGAACAACTTATGAGCAAACCACTCAGACATAAAAGACCTCGTGTTAGGGTTTTGAATAGAGAATGATTTCAGACCTCTGTAGGCATTATTGCCTTTCATTTTTATTCTGAAAGACCATTTATCTGTTTTTAGATGATCTGTCCAATCCCCTTTCAGTCTCAATTTCATTGGAATGAAAGAATTGTCAATTTTGATTTTCGCGTCAACATACTTTTTTAAACCCTTTGAAATCATGCCATCAGTTAAAGCTCGATCTCGAAAGCCAGATATTGAAGAATAAGCTTCATCAGACATAACAATCTCCATAGCCTCATGTTTATCGTCCGGCATAGAATGATTAAAATAGGCTTCAATTTTTATGTCATCAAAATAAACAGGCTTCGTTTCAAAGCTATAGACATAAATTTTAACTGATGAATGGTTTTGATTCGCCTTATAATAACACTGAATAAAATCCCATTCGCCCTCAGAGTATGCGGCTATTCCTGACTCGACATTCAGATTATTACCTTCAGAATTATCAGCAATAACAATCGCTCCATTCTTTTCTGCAGAATTCCTCCAAACTGAGACGCGAATGATATCGCCTTTAAGAATATTATCTATAGTGTAGCCTAATGTATATGGATGCAAAGAATCTGTTTTAACAGAATACTTTCCTGATTTGTAAAAATCCATAGATTGATTTTCAGCACCTTTCAGTGAATCTTTACCAATTACAAAACAGGAATTGATTTTCGTTTCAAGATCTAACTGGATATAAATATTCTCTCGAAAAGATTGATCATCTACCTTATTTAATTGACAAGCACCAAAGAGTGCGACAACTATTATAAAAGAGAGAAAACGCATCTGATCACTGAGTAGGTTTACAATAGTTATCCTTAGATAATCAACATCGCATCACCGTACGAATAAAATCTATACTTTTCTTTTACTGCTTCTTTGTATGTAGACATCATCAATTCATGGCCTCCAAAAGCGGAAATCATCATTAACAATGTGGATAATGGAGTGTGAAAATTCGTAATCAAAGCATCAGCTATACTAAAATCATACGGTGGGAAAATAAATTTGTTCGTCCATCCTTCATATGGTTTAAGCATACCGTCAGTACTAACTGATGTTTCAACTGCTCTCATAGCTGTAGAACCTACTGCAATAATCTTCTTTTTATTCTTCTTTGCCTTATTCACTATATCAGCACATTCTTGGGTAATGAACGCTTGCTCAGAATCCATTTTATGCTTCGTTAAATCTTCAACTTCAACAGGTCTAAATGTTCCTAGTCCAATATGTAATGTTACTTCTGCAAATTCAACTCCCTTTAGCTCAAGTCGCTTCATTAATTGACGAGAGAAATGCAATCCTGCCGTTGGAGCTGCTACTGCACCTTCATTCTTTGCATAAATTGTTTGGTATCTTTCTTCATCCGTTGATTCAACATCTCTTTTGATGTACTTTGGAAGTGGAGTTTCACCTAATTCGGTAATTTTATTTTTAAATTCTTCGTAAGAACCATCAAACAAAAAACGCAACGTTCTTCCTCTCGATGTTGTGTTGTCTATAACTTCGGCGATTAAAGAATCATCGTCTCCGAAATACAACTTATTACCTATTCTTATTTTTCGAGCTGGATCAACAAGCACGTCCCAAAGTAGGCTTTCTTTGTTCAGCTCTCTCAATAAGAAAACTTCGATTTTAGCACCTGTTTTTTCTTTGTTACCGTACATTCTTGCAGGAAAAACTTTTGTGTTATTCATTACCATTACATCCTCTTCATCGATATAATTAATAATATCCTTAAACAATTTATGTTCAATTTTTCCGGTGTCTCTATGAATAACCATCAGACGAGATTCATCTCTGTTTTCACTTGGGTATTCTGCAATTAACTCCTCTGGTAAATCGAAGTTAAATTGTGACAGTTTCATTTTATTCATAACGAGAATTGTATTTTTAAAAAGGAACGCGAAGTTAAGAAAAAATACGCTTTAATTCCTATCAAAAATACGATTTACAATTCCGCTCGTTAAAAAATGCCTAACTTTGTCTCATGAATGACTTGCGCCCTATAACAGATTGGATCCCAATCACCATGAAAGATTTAAAAAAACGCGGTCTTGATGAGGTGGATGTTGTTTTGATTTCTGGTGATGCCTACATAGACCATCCCTCTTTTGGAACGGCTGTGATTGGACGAATTATTGAAGACGAAGGCTTTACTGTTGCCATTGTTGCGCAACCAAGTTGGACGGATGATTTACGCGATTTCAAGAAGTTTGGACGACCTAAACATTTCTTTGGTATCACCGCAGGCTGCATGGATTCAATGGTAAATCATTACACTGCAAACAAGCGTTTACGGTCAACAGACTCTTATACTCCTGGCGGTGAGGCTGGCTTTCGACCAGATTATGCAACTGTTACGTATTCTAAAATAATCAAAGAATTGTACCCAGATGTACCAGTACTTATTGGTGGAATCGAGGCTTCTTTGCGTAGAGTTACTCATTACGATTACTGGTCAGACAAGCTTAAACCGTCCATTTTAGTTGATTCTAAAGCTGATATTCTCATGTATGGAATGGGTGATCAACCTTTAAGAGAAATGCTGCGCTTATTAAAAAAAGGAGTGCCTTTCGAAGGTCTCAAAACTATTAAACAACTTGCTTTTCTTCAGGGTGCAGATGAGGAGTTGCCAAAAAATAAAAATTGGAATACACTTGAACTGACTAGTCATGAGGTCTGTTTGACAGATAAAATAAAATTTGCGTCAAACTTTAAGATAATAGAAGTTGAGTCTAATAAATGGCAAGCTGACAGAATTACGCAGAAAATTGGAGATCAATTATTAGTAGTCAACCCACCTTACAAGACAATGACCGAAAAGGAGATTGACACTTCTTTTGACCTTCCATACACTCGATTGCCTCATCCTAAGTATAAGAAAAGAGGCGCTATACCGGCTTATGAAATGATTAAGTTCTCGGTGAATATGCACAGAGGGTGTTTTGGCGGATGTAGTTTTTGTACTATCTCTGCACATCAAGGTAAATTTATTGCATCAAGAAGTGAAAAATCAATCCTCGCGGAAGTTGATGAATTAACAAACCTCCCAGATTTCAAAGGATACTTAAGTGATATTGGTGGACCTTCTGCAAATATGTATAAAATGAAAGGTAAAGATGAAGCCATCTGTGCTAAATGCTCTAGTCCAAGTTGTATACATCCAGTCATATGCAGTAATCTTGATACTTCGCATAAACCATTAACAAACTTATATAAAAAGGTAGATGCTCATCCAAAAATTAAAAAAGCATTTATTGGTTCTGGAATTCGTTATGATCTCCTTGTAGATGACTTTAACAAAAATAACCAGGACAATAATCATGAGGAGTATATTGAGCAACTAATTACACGTCACATTAGTGGCCGATTAAAAGTTGCTCCTGAACATACTTCTGACGCCACACTTAAGTTGATGCGGAAACCGTCTTTTAAGTACTTTCATAAATTCAAAGAAACTTACGATAGAATCTCTGAAAAGCATGGGATGAATCAGCCGCTTATACCTTACTTTATTTCCTCACATCCAGGATGTGACAATGAGGATATGGCGAACCTTGCAACAGAAACTAAAGAAATGGGCTTTCAACTAGAACAAGTTCAAGATTTCACTCCTACACCAATGACTGTGGCAACGGTTATTTATTACAGTGGTGTGCATCCATACACTCTTAAGCCGCACAAAACTGTAAAAGACAAAGAAGAAAAGTTAAATCAACGACGGTTCTTCTTTTGGTACAAACGTGAAAATCATTCGTTTATAAAGCAGTCATTGAACAAGGCAAATCGACCTGATTTGATCGAAAAATTGATTGGCACGAAAAAAACTGAACCTCGCCAGGTTCCAAAGTGGTTGGAAAAGAAACGAAACTCTCAACGCTAGGCTTTTTTAATCTTGTTTTTCTTTTTCGTATATTCGTAACATCAAACTAATCAAGGTGATGAAACTACTTTCTACGCTCATAATATGTGCTTTTACTGGATTTATTGGGCACGCTCAATTTGATTTCCAAAGCGCTTACAATTCAAATCCTCTATTGCCTTCAGGTCTTTTAGAATCTGTTGCGTGGAATAATACACGTGTGACGCATTTATCAAATCAGGCTGAATCTTGTTCTGGTTTGCCCCAAGCTTATGGAGTTATGGGCTTACATGATGATGGACACGATTACTTCGTAGAAAACGGTCGAGAAATTGCGCGTCTTTCAGGTATTTCTGTTGCAAATCAAAAAGCGGATGCAAATCAACAAATACTTGCGTTTGCCAGAGCCTATACAGTATTAATGAATAATGAAATTCTAAACGGCTTAAACCAAACAGATGTAAATTCTATCTATCATGTCTTAAAACAAATGAGCGAAATACCATCGAAGGGTATTGTCAACCATCTTGCCCAAGATATGCAAGTGTACTCCGTTTTCTCGTTTATGAATGACATAGAAAAAGCTCAGGAATTCAATTTTTCAGTACATACTATTGAAATGGAAAAAGTTTTCGGTTTAGAGAATTTTTCTGTTTTATCGAGTGCTAAAATCAACTTTACTGAAACTGAAATTTTATCCGAGAACAACATTAAATATTTACCAATTATTGATGAGTCGACAAGATCATTGGAGTTTGGACCAGCAATTTGGAACCCCTCACCCTCTTGCAATTATAGCTCGAGAAGTGGTACCGCTATTTCTGCAATTACTATACATACTGTTCAAGGTTCTTACGCCGGAGCAATTTCATGGGCGCAGAATTGTTCTTCGAACGTTTCTTATCATTACGTTATTCGTTCATCAGATGGACAAGTAACTCAAATGGTTCTGGAAGCAGATAAAGCGTGGCATGTTGGGACTGAAAACCCCTATGCCATTGGATACGAACATGAAGGTTATGTTGACAATCCAGCATGGTATACGGATGAAATGTACAATAGCTCTTCAGAGCTAAGTCGTGATGTGGTTAATAGCGGATATGGTATTCCGCCGTTAAGAACTTATTACGGGGTTTCTTCCTTAGGGCAAAATACATTAGGCGCATGTACTAGAATCAAAGGACATCAGCATTTTCCAAATCAAACCCATACTGATCCAGGAATAAATTGGGATTGGGAGCGCTATTATAGATTGGTAAATAATAATACACCTATCACCACCATTAGTGATGTGAGTGGCACTTTTTTTGATACTGGTGGGCCAACAGGTGATTACCAAGATGATGAGCGACAAATGTGGTTATTTCAACCGCCCGGTGCCTTAACTGTAACAATCGATTTCTCCTTATTTAACATTGAACAAGACTGGGACTACCTATTCATTTATGATGGAGATACAATAGGGGCACCTTTAATTGGTGTCTATACTGGAACAAATTCTCCAGGTTCGGTTACCTCTTCAGGTGGTTCTCTATTTGTTGAATTCCGGAGCGATTGTGCAACAATGGCATCAGGCTGGAACGCCGCATTTACTTCTGTAATTAGTACAGGTTTAGATGAGACGGCGCCAACTACTGCTATTCTAAATGGTGTATTGTGGCAAACGGACGATTTTACTGTTGATTTTTCAGATAATGATACAGAAAGTGGAGTAGCAACAAAATTCTACCTTGCTGCAGAAAAGAATTTAGTTGAGAACGAATTTCATGCAAACGGAAATGCTTCGTTCGCGCGAGAAACTTTTGCAGACAATGATGATAGTTGGTTTGCGGTAACGGGAGCTTATTCAATTATTGGAGGAAAGTATGTGTTTTCAGATATTTCAGAGCAAAATTCAAATACTTATCTGGAGGTTCAGCAGAACAATTCTGAAGTCTATCTCTATGAATGGGATCAAACGATTACGAGTAACGATGTAAGTCAGCGCGCGGGAATGCATTTTTTCTGTGATGATCCGAATCAATCAAACCGAGGGAATTCTTATTTCGTTTACCTTCGAGATAATGATAATGCTGTTGAAATTTATTCGGTAAACAATAACGTTTTTAGTTCAGAGTCATTTGTAACTTATCCAGTTAATAATGGTCAAACCTATAATTGTAAAACTACTTTCGATCCATCAAACGGCTGGATAAAAGTGTACGTGAATGACAGTTTAATTTCTCAATGGCAAGATTTAACACCTTTAAGCTCAGGAGGATTTATTTCTCTTAGATCCGGAGGATGTTCAGTTGAGTTTGATAATGTTCGTGTTTATCATTCAAGAGGAAGTCAAACTACTATTTCAACAAGTGGAATGACTGGAGAAATGACTATAGAAAGTGAAAGCGCAGTGCCGTCTGGAGTAATATACTCTATGGTAATCGACAGTGCTGAGAATTGGTCAAACTTAGATATTGAAACGTATAGAATTGATTTTAGTCCACCAACATTAGCAGAATTAAATGATGGGACAGGAAATGATATTGACACGTTCAGCACGGCTAATATTGCCGGAAATTGGATGGTTAATGATATTCATTCAATGGTTGCTGATTATGAAGTTGCTATTGGGACTTCACCTTCTTCTGATGATATTGTCGCATGGACAAGTAATAGTATATCGTCGTTGTATTCAACAGTTTTGATAAGTCCAATTTACGGTCAGATCTATTACCTTTCTATTCGGGCAACGAACAACGCAGGACTTTTGAGCGAATTTACTAGTGATGGACAAGTTTATCTTGATGATGTCGGAATTTCAGAACTTAATGCATTGCTAGAAATTACAATGTTTCCAAATCCTTCTACTGAATTTGTTTATTTTAAGAATGCCCCTGACAATTTTAAAGTTTTAATTTACGATGCCTCAGGTAGAGTTGTAGTTGAAAAAACTTTAACAACTAATCACTCAATTGATGTTTCTCATTTATCAAAAGCTCAATATTCGGTTATTCTCGAAATTGGAGGAGAATTTGTTGTTAGGAAGTTAATGATTGATTGATCCTTCTTCTTTTCTTGTTTTTGCCTGGAAGCAAAGAAACAAAAAAAAGGGTTGCTCAAATTGAACAACCCTTTTACTAAATACTTAATTTATATCTCTAAGATTCAGCTCCTTCTTCAGCTGCACCTTCTGCACCTTCTTCAGTTGCTTCTTCTCCTTCAACTTCTTCTTCCTCGTCTTCATCAACAGCTCCTCTTGCCATTTTAACACCAAGAACAACAGCAGATGCCGCTTCTCTGAATTCAACACCCTTTATATCAAGGTCTTCTACACGAATAGAATCACCAATACGTAACTCGTCAACATTAACAACGATTGAATCTGGAAGATCTCCAGGAAGACCAACTACTCTCAATTTTCTGTATGGTTGCGTCAATTTACCACCATTCATTACACCAATTGGTGAACCTTTAGAAAGTAAAGGAAGACTTAACTTAACTGCTTTCTTATCATTTAACTCTAAGAAATCTACATGCATTGGCGTATCTCTAACAGGATGCATTTGCAAATCCTGAATAATTGCCATTACTTTTTTACCACCTTCGATATCAATTTCAATTTGAAATACATCTGGTGAAAAGATTAATTTTTGTACGTCTACAGATTTAACCGAAAAGTGAATTTGTTCACCTTGACCATACACTACACACGGCACTAGACCTGCATTTCTCAATGCATTAGTGCTCTTTTTTCCTACGTCCGATCTTAACGAACCGCTCAATTGCGCTTTTTTCATTGTTTACTATTATTTATTTATACTATAAAATGTGAACTTATTGACTCATTGTTGACCATCTTCTTCATGACATCACCAAATAGACTTGCAACGCTAATCACTCGAATTTTTGCGTGTGGTTCTTTCAATGGAATCGTATCGGTAACAATCAATTCTGATATTGCTGAATTTGTGATTCTTTCGAATGCTGGGCCAGATAGAACAGCATGTGTACAGAAAGCACGAACACTCAATGCTCCTTTTTCAATAAACATATCTGCTGCTTTTGTTAATGTACCCGCAGTATCGCACATATCATCAACCAAAATAACATCTTTCCCTTTTACATCTCCAATCACTGTCATTTCAGCAATCTCGTTTGGCTTCTTTCTTTGCTTGTGACAAATTGCTAAACCAATATTTAATCTTTTTGCGTAAGAATTTGATCTTTTCGTTCCTCCAGCATCTGGAGCAGCCATAATCAAATTATCGTTATTTATTTTTCCTATTTCTGGATGAAAAATCGTTGAACCGTATAAATGATCTACAGGAACTTCGAAAAATCCTTGAATTTGGTCAGCATGCAAATCCATGGTCATGATACGGTCAATTCCAGATGCCATTAACATGTTTGCAACTAGCTTTGCACCAATCGCTACACGTGGCTTATCCTTTCTGTCTTGTCTTGCAAAACCGAAATAAGGAATAACAACTACTATTTTTCTAGCTGAAGCACGTTTTGCAGCATCAACCATTAATAATAATTCGAAAAGATTATCTGCTGGCGGCATTGTTGATTGAACAATAAACACGTCTTTTCCACGCACTGTTTCTTCATAAGAAGGCTGGAATTCTCCGTCACTAAAGGTAGTCACTTTGCAGTTTCCTAAACTTGTTCCATAGCTTTCCGCTATCTTTTCTGCAAGCTCTCTAGATGCTTCTCCACAAAATATTTTTACCTCTGCTGACATAATTTTTTATTCGAAGGCGCAAAGTTAGTGAATTTACTTAATTCTAAAGCTAAATACATGAGAAAAAACGATTTAGTGAATTTCTTCTTCTTCTTCTCCAAAAACATTTCCTTCAACTAAAGAATTTTTAAGAAATAGTGTGCTTTGCTCAAATGCAGGAATTGCAAATAACACTACGTTTTTTAATGGATTATAAAACAATGAGTCATTCTTAGCTTCTGTATCAATAAAATCTCGCTTTTCATCATAGAATTCGATTAATAACACTATCGTTCCGAGAACAAAAACCATTTTTAATATACTTAAGAATACACCCAAGAGCTTGTTTAATAAACTCAGCTGAATAATTTTCACAACTTTCTCAATGGCTTTTCCACCAAAATAAACCATTGCACCAACCATCAAAAAAATAATCGTAAATGAAATTGCTGGCAGGAACTCACCGTCTATTTCAAAACGCTCTTTAAGCATTTCAGATATGAAATCTGAGAAATGTATCCCTGCGTAAAGTCCAAGAAATAGTGCGAGAAAAGTAAACAATTCAATAACGAATCCCTTCTTAAAACCTTTCCATGCAGCAAAAATGATTGCAATAATAAATGCAATATCAATTAAACTCATTCACAGTTTTTTTTCAACTTTGTTTTCAAGGAAAGTTTCACTTCTGACCATAATTTTGAAACTCCATCTTCCCCTTTGTGCAATTCATCACATTCCGAGTTCAAAGCCTCAATACCTGGCATACCATTCCAAGAAGCCACATCAATAACACTTTCAAATTTAAATGCTTGTCCATTCAAAGTGTATTCTCCTTCAACGTCAATCGAAATTCCATTCATTGAAACTTCAATAGTTGCCGTTCCATCATCTCCAAGTGATTTTATCGAACCTCCAATCACCTCTGTATTAATTGTCTTAAAAAAGTGCTTTGCTATTTTCTCGTTTCTACCTTCATCATTTGTCTCTACTGACATTGTATTGATACTGAATTTGATAGATTCTAATGTTTCTTTTACGTCATTAGATGCATCAAAAGTTACTTCAATCTCATTAAAACCTCCTGTTACACCTTTCTTAGCATTCGTTTTATATGCAGTAAATTCAAATTCAGTTGTACCTTCGTCATAATTGAACATGCAAACTTGAGCTTCCGTTTCTTCTTTTGGATTCACTTCTGGATTCGAAGAACATGCTGTGATAATAGCTGCTAGAATAATGCTCGCGAACAAAAATTTATTTTTTTTCATGAAATCTTTTTTTTCTGCAAGATACAAGAATATTTAAAATTCTAAGTTCTATTATTATCGAAAATTAATAAGCCTTTGAAGTATTGAAATACTACCTTTACACATATGGATCATGATGTTGAATTACGTTTTCAAAAAGTGAAAAAAGAGCTTGAGAAAACTTTTGGTGAAGGAATAGATGTGGAGTCAATACTCTTTCTTATAGGGGTAAATGAATTGGGTGTTGGTTATAAAGATTTTTCAAAAAGCGAGAAAACAGATCTATTACACATAGCAATTTGTACTTTATTAGAACCTTATGGGTATTATAAGTTTGAACGACGTGATGAAGAAAATTGGCCTCATTTTGAATTACTCACTGAATTACCGCCTCTTGCAGATCGAGAACAAAAGCATTTGATCAAAGAATCAATTATCGATTACTTTAAACAGAACGGTTATTTCTAATCCTTTTTTGCAATCTTAAAAAAGCTATATTTGCACGATAAATTATTTATTCAATGGACTTTTTAATCAAAGCAGCACAATTACTTCTTGCCTTATCAATATTAGTTGTTCTCCACGAATTTGGACACTACTTAACTGCTCGATATTTTAAAATTAGAGTAGAAAAGTTTTACTTGTTCTTTAATCCTTGGTTTTCTCTTTTTAAGAAGAAAATTGGGGAAACGGAATGGGGAATTGGCTGGTTACCTCTTGGTGGCTATGTGAAGATTTCTGGGATGATTGATGAATCAATGGATAAGGAGCAATTAGCGCAGCCACCTCAACCCTGGGAATTTAGATCGAAACCGGCTTGGCAACGATTAATAGTAATGATTGGTGGGGTTGTTGTCAACTTAATTGTTGGTGTTATCATCTATATTTTTGTTCTTTTCGCATGGGGTGAAGAACAAATTCATACATCAGATCTCAAAGCTGGACTTACTGTTCATCCTTATATGGAAAAGTATGGCTTAAAATCTGGAGATAATATTCTTGAAATTGAAGGAGAAAAAGTATTGCATATAAATGATATCAATTCAGGCCTTCTCGTTCGAGATCAACATAATTTAAAGGTTCAACACGCAGACGGTAACATTGAAAGTATTGTTCTTCCAGACGGTATAGATTATGAGCTTTTTGGTGAAGGAGCTTTCCCAACGATAGGTTTGCGCCATAAAGCTACGACGATTGATGTTTTTGGTGCAGTTAAAACAGATGAAAAGCTAGGTGTTGAAAATGGGGATATCTTGGTCTCTGTTAATGGAGCTTCGAAAAATGAGGTTTCATTTGATGATTTATTTGCCTCTTCAAAAGATGATGCGACAATCACTCTTGTGCGAGAAGAAGATACTATGAACCTCATAGTACAAGTACAAAATGTCGTGGATTTAAAAAAGGTTTTTCCTGCGTTCTGTGCTCGTTTATTACCTGGCGATAAAATCATTAAAGTCAATGAGCAGGGTATAGAATTCTTCGATAATATTCAGGATGAATTGTACCGAAACAAGAGCAAGGAAGTTAATGTGACCGTTCTAAGAGATACGTCAGAATTAACTGTCTCAGCTAAAGTTACAGAGCAAGGTACGCTTGGTTTCTATCAAGTAAAGGAGGACTACATAGACCAAGATGCATTCCAGCATATTGATTATAGTTTTGGGTCAAGCATTGGACGAGGAGTAAGTCGAGGAATGATGACATTAGGAGACTATGTTGGTCAATTAAAATTTATTTTCACTAAAAAAGGAGCAAGTTCTATTGGTGGGTTTGGAGCTATTGGAAATTTATTCCCTCCTACATGGGATTGGCAAATATTCTGGCTGAATACTGCTCTTATTTCAATCATTTTGGCATTCATGAACATTTTACCGATACCTGCATTAGATGGAGGTCATGTTGTATTCTTGCTCTATGAAATGATAACTGGAAAAGAAGCTCCACAAAAAGTATTAGAGTATGCCCAAACTGTTGGTTTCTTCATTTTAATAGGCCTCTTATTGTATGCAAATGGGAACGATATTTACCGCGCCTTCTTTGGAGGGTAATTTGGAACACTTATTGTATTTAATTTAAAAAATAAAATCATGAAAAGAATATTATTAACACTCGCTGTTGTTTTAGTCAGCATTGGATTTACAAATGCTCAAGCAGAAGAAGGGCATATTACTTATAAAATCTCTATTGAATCGGATGATGCAGCAATGGCTTCGATGATGGAAGGATCAACTTTTGAAATTTTCTTTAAGGGAGAAAAGAGTCGTATCGATATGAGCATGGGGATGATGTTCAGTATGGTAACAATTACTGATGGGAAAGATATACTCATGCTTATGGGAGGCATGATGGGGAAAAAAGCAGTTCTTACATCGAAAAAAGATTTGGAAAAAGATTTGGAAAAAGAAGGTAAAGAGCCAGACGTAGATGTCAAATTTGTTTCTGGCAAGAAAAAAGTTGCTGGTTACGATTGTAAAAAAGCAATAATTATGGATGGTGATGGAAATGAAATAGTTTATTGGTACACTGAAAAACTCAAACTAGCTGATCCAGGTCAAAGTAATGCACAAGGAAACATACCTGGGATTGCTCTTGCTTTTGAAATGGATCGTCAAGGAATGGTGATGTCATACATTGCAACATCAGTTGAAGAATCAATTAAAGACAAAAGCCTTTTTAAAATGGTAATCCCTGATGGTTATGAGAAAATGACGATGGAAGAAATGAAATCTATGGGAATGTAAGTACTACATCCTTGAAACAAAAAAGACCATTTCAAATAGAAATGGTCTTTTTTTTGTGCGTTATTTTATTTCACTTTTAGCAATTTTATATTTACTAGTCCCGACTCTTTTTGTATTTGCACGAAATACTCTCCTGTTTAGAGGTCGGTTAACTCCATTTAAAAGTCGTGTTATCCTTGAGTTAAGTTACCATCATAAACGGTTGCCACTTTTTTCATTTGAATATCGTAAACATTTATTTAAGAAAGTCGATGTTGCGTTTTAATCCATCATACTTTGTTCTCTTAATTGCGCTATTTCGAAATAATTCTTGATAGACTTCTTCTGTTAAATCATGCCAGTCAGCCTTAGATAACTTCAATAAATTTTCATGTGGAGAGAAAAACGATTCTTTTGTTGGTGAAGAAAAACGATTCCATGGACAAACATCTTGACAAATATCACAACCAAACATCCAATTTTCCATTTTCCCCTTAAATTCTTTCGGTAATAACTCATCCTTAAGTTCGATTGTTAAATAGGAAATACACTTTGATCCATCAACGACGTATGGCTTAACGATTGCGTCCGTAGGGCAGGCATCTATGCATTTTGTGCATGTTCCACAGTAATCTTTAATTGGGCCGTCTTCTTCCAGTTCAAGATCTAGAACTAATTCTGCAATAAAGAAAAAAGATCCATGTTTTGGGTGTATCAAATTTGCATTTTTTCCCATCCAGCCCAATCCACTCTTTCTAGCCCAAGCTTTATCAAGAACAGGTGCAGAGTCAACAAATACACGTCCTCCTACTTCCCCTATTTCATCTTGAATGTATTGAAAAAATAATTTTAACTTATCCTTTATAAGAAAGTGATAATCCTTTCCATAAGCGTACTTTGAAATTTTATATGTATCGTTATTCTCCTGATCTTTTTCAGGGTAATAGTTCAATAATAGAGAAACAACCGATTTTGCATTATGAACCAGTAATCTTGGGTCCAAGCGTTTATCGTAGTGGTTTTCCATATAGGACATCTTACCATGATAATTTTGTTTCAAATAAGCATCAAGATGACGTGCATCATCTTCAAGAAAATCGGCTTTTGAAATACCACAATAGAAGAAGCCAAGGTCTAAAGCTTTCTGCTTAATTAGCTTAGTATTTCTTTCTGTTGAACTCATTTTCAGAATAATCCACCTTGCTTAAATCCCGGATTCTTTCCTAAGTGTGTGTAAGCTTTCTCTGTTACCTTTCTACCCCTTGTCGTTCTCATAATGAATCCTTCCTGAATCAAGAACGGCTCATAAACTTCTTCGATAGTTCCAGCGTTCTCACCTATTGCTGTTGCAATTGTCGTCAAACCAACTGGACCACCACTAAATTTATCGATGATGGTCTCTAGTATTTTATTGTCCATCTCGTCCAATCCATTCTGATCAACATTTAAAGCCGCCAAAGCGTGTTCTGTGATAGAAAAATCAATAGTTCCGTCTCCCTTAATTTGCGCGAAATCTCGAACTCTTCGAAGCAAAGCATTTGCAATTCTTGGCGTACCTCTACTTCTACTTGCTATTTGATATGCTGCATTTTCATTGATTGGAATATCCAATAAACCTGCTGATCGTTCAATTATTGAAGTTAAAGTTTTAGCATCATAATATTGCAACCTAAGGTTGATTCCGAATCGAGCTCTAAGGGGTGAGGTTAAAAGTCCTGATCTTGTTGTTGCTCCAATTAATGTAAAAGGATTCAACGCAATTTGCACAGTTCTGGCATTTGGACCACTGTCGATAAGAATATCAATACTGTAATCTTCCATTGCAGAATATAGATACTCCTCAATGATAGGACTTAATCTATGAATTTCATCAATAAATAAAACGTCCCCACTATCCAAATTTGTTAAAAGTCCCGCTAAGTCACCTGGCTTATCAAGTACAGGTCCACTGGTGACTTTACAGCTCACGTTTAGCTCTCTAGCAATTATAGTTGCCAAAGTCGTTTTACCTAGTCCTGGAGGCCCGTGTAATAACACATGATCCAAAGGTTCATTTCTTAAGATAGCTGCCTGAACAAAAACTTCAAGATTATCCACAATCTTTGGTTGTCCAGCAAAATCATCCAATTTTTCTGGACGCAAGACTTTATCATAATCTTTGTCTTCGCTATGATTAGCTTCTTCGTTATGATCAAATGAATCTTCCAATAAAATAAGTTTAATCAAAAATAAAAAAAAGCCCTTTGTAAAATACAAAGGGCTTCATTTTTTATTCTAAAGTTTTAATGCTCTTCTTCGCCTTCCTTTAGAGGAACAGTCTGTGGTATGAAATCATCTTCAGCTCCTGGCTTAGAATAATCATATGGCCATCTGTGCACTGTTGGCAATTCTCCAGGCCAGTTACCATGAATATGTTCCATAGGTGCTGTCCACTCTAACGTATTCGATTTCCAAGGATTTTGGGGTGATTTCTGTCCTTTAAAAATACTGTAGAAGAAGTTGAATAAGAAAACTAGCTGACCAAGTGCTGCAAAAATTGCAAATCCAGTAATAATGATATTCAAGTCCATTATCATACTCAATGCATCAGTATCAAAATCTCCATACACAGAATAATTGTAATATCTTCTAGGTGCTCCGGCTAAACCAACAAAGTGCATTGGGAAGAATACCCCATAAGCTCCAATTATTGTTATCCAAAAGTGAACATAGCCTAATGTCGTATTCAACATTTTCCCAAACATTCTTGGGAACCAATGATAAACTCCTGCAAACATACCAAAGACAGCTGATAACCCCATTACAACATGGAAGTGAGCTACAACAAAGTAGGTATCATGAACCATGATATCTAACGCCGCATCTGCAAGAATAATTCCTGTAACACCTCCTGAGATAAATGAAGAAACTAAACCAATTGTAAATAACATTGCTGGTGTAAATATGATTGATCCTTTCCAAAGCGTTGTGATGTAATTAAATACTTTCACGGCTGATGGAATAGCAATTAGTAATGTAGTAAAGACGAACACGCTGCCTAAGAATGGACTCATACCTGTAATAAACATATGATGCGCCCATACAATAAATGATAAGAATGCAATTGCCAGAATAGATCCGATCATGGCTCTATATCCGAAAATTGGTTTTCTAGAGTTCGTTGAGATTATTTCTGAAGACAATCCTAATGCAGGTATCAATACAATATAGACTTCTGGATGACCTAAGAACCAAAATAAATGCTGGTACAAAATAGGTGAACCACCATGTTGGGTTAACATTTCTCCACCAACAATAATATCTGAGAGAAAGAAACTGGTGCCTGCCATCCTATCCATAATTAATAATAAAGCTGCAGACAACAATACTGGGAAGGATAATACACCAATAATTGCTGTAATAAAGAAAGCCCATATAGTTAATGGTAATCTTGTCATTGACATCCCTTTGGTACGAAGATTCAATACAGTTACGATGTAATTTAAAGAACCAATCAATGAAGACGCAATAAAAATTGCCATTGAGAATAGCCACAATGTCATCCCTAGTCCAGAGCCACTAACTGCTTGCGGAAGGGCTGACAGCGGGGGGTATATTGTCCAGCCAGCCATTGCAGGTCCAGACTCAACAAACATTGACAATAGCATTAGTATTGATGAGATAAAGAAGAACCAATATGATAGCATATTCAAGAAACCTGATGCCATATCTCTTGCTCCAACTTGAAACGGAATTAAGAGATTTGAAAATGTTCCTGATAATCCTCCTGTCAATAAGAAGAAAACCATGATAGTACCGTGAATGGTAACCAAGCCGAGGTACATGTCTTCTTTCATTACTCCTCCTGGAGCCCACTTCTCACCAAGGAAGAAAGATACAAAATCAGATCCTTCTCCTGGCCAAGCCAATTGAATTCTAAATAGAATCGAAAGCAACATTGCAACAACTCCCATAAAAATAGCAGTCATTAGAAATTGCTTACCAATCATCTTGTGATCTTGACTGAAAATATATTTCGAGACAAAACTTTCCTTGTGATGATCGTGTGAATCGTGATCTCCGTGTAAATCGGTTGCTGCTGCCGCCATTCTAATTATTTTTTAATTATAAATTCTTAATGTCATACTTCAACTACTAATGAGTCCATTTCGTTCCCTTCAGCGTCAATAATAGTTTCAGCTTCTGCTGTCTCAGATGCGAAATACTTATCTCTAAATGTTTCAAATGCTCTTGAATCCATCCACGCATCGTATTCCTTTTCTGACAATACAATTACTGTCATTTTCATTTTGTAATGTGCGCCTCCACAAATCTTGTTACACATTAAAACGAAATTAAAATCTGGATTGTTTTTAGTTTTTCTAAAATCTACTGAAGTAATATCTGGTGTAAACTTAAATCGTGTAGTTAAACCAGGCACAGTATTCATTTGAACTCTAAAATTTGGGAAATACGCTGAATGCAATACATCCTTAGATCTAAAATTCATTTCATACTCTTTGTCAATACAAAGGTACAATGTGTCTTTTTGAATAATATCATCCCATGCGTAGGCATCAACTTTAGGATCATGTCGACCTTTCATTTGTTTCAAAAGACGAATTAGTCTTTCTTTACGTCCTAAATCAACCATCAACTCATCTCTGTCTGCTATAGATAAGATAACATTTGGATTATTCAGCTTCTCTTCTATCGAGCTAATACTATTTGCACCGAGCTCCATGTGAAAAATAGCTGAATCAATTGTATTTGTTGTTAGCAAGGCCAATTCATTATCGTCAGTTGTTAACTTGTAATCAAATTTTCCTAAAGTATTATCATCACCAGAATAACGAGCGGTCCAATCAAACTGCTTTGAGAATAATTCAATTCTAATTGATTCTGGAGCTGCATCATCTGTAACTTGATTCCATGTTCTTAAACCTAGAATGATAATTACTGCTAACACTGCTGCAGGAACAATTGTCCAAATCATTTCCAATTTAGAACTGTGTGGAAAATAAAATGCTTTAACACCTGGCTTCTTCACATACTTCCATGAAAAATAGAATAAAACGATATGGGTTAAAAAGAAAATGAGTAATACAATAATGAAGTTTAAGTTATAGAGCCAATCTAATTCGTGACCATGCTTAGACGCAGCGATACCTCTTCCAGTCCAGCCATACTTAAGCATCAACCAAATGAATCCTCCGAACAAGGCCACTCCGAAAAGAAGCATTAAATTGGCATTCAATCTATTGTCTCGGTTGCTAATCTCCTCTTCTTTCTTATTCCCTAATCGAGAAGAAAGCTGATAGATTTTCATCAATCGCGCTACGGTGATTACACCTAGAACAATTACTGCTAATATGATTAATTTACTTGTCATTTATCTAAAATTATCTGTAAAAAATTCGCTTATATTTCGTGATGGATACTTTCATCCAAAAAAGGGTGATTAATTGGTGTCATTGGCGCTTTTGACAAGTTATTCAATATAACGCGGATAAATATACCTGCCATTAACATTAACATTCCTATTTCTAAAAATCCAATTGATGCTCCTGCACCTAATGAACCAGCGGAAACCATGATGTATACATCTGACCAATGTCCAATAAGAATAATCACTCCAATAATTGTAAGTGTTCCAGCATGACGCTTAGCATCTCTAGACATCAACAATAACATTGGGAAGACCATGTTTACCAAGAACATTCCAAAATACATAACTTGGTAATGCTCTATTCGCATCATGTAATAAATCACTTCTTCTCCAAGGTTAGCATACCAAATTAGCATGTACTGAGAGAACCATAAGTACGACCACAAGAATGACGTAGCAAAGACCCATTTTCCGATATCATGGATATGATTGTCATTTACCTTTGGTAAATATCCTAATTTCTTTAAATACAATGTTAAAATAACAATGACCGTCATTGAAGAACACCAGATTCCAGCGAATGTATACCATCCGAAAAGTGTTGAGAACCAATGTACGTCAATTGACATTACCCAATCCCAAGAAGATGTAGAACTAAACACTGCGAAGAATACTAAGAAAACGGCTCCTTTCTTGTAATTTTTGAAATGAATTTCTGTACCACCAACTTTATCTTCCTCTAAAGATCTTGTTCTAAACCCTCTCCAATACCAAAAATAAATTCCCAAATAAGCAACAGTTCTTATCCAAAAGAATGTTTTGTTCAAATAAGTGGATTTCATTTTAATAATGTCATCATGCGCAACAACTTCTGGATCCATCCAAGTATAGATATGTGCTCCGTCCATTATTGTAAGTACAATGAAAATCAACAGCAGAAATCCTATTCCGTAAGGAATGAATCCCATCACTGCCTCAATAACTCTTTTTACTGCTGCGTACCAACCAGTTTCAGTTGCATACTGCAATGCTAAAAAGAAAAGTGCCCCTAAACCAATTGAAAAGAAAAATAAACTGTTGATCAATCCATTCGATAAAAATCGTGTTGCAAAATGATGGTCACTAGAATGCATTGCTATTCCAATACCTGTAAACAATAAACCAATCACCATAAGTGTTAGAGTAAATGTTTTTGCCTTTTTTGATATTTTAAATTCCATGTCTTATTCTTAATTGACTTGTAATTAATGATGTTCTTCTATTTCTACTTCAACTGGAATTGAATCAACAATTACTTCAGTTGCCATGGTTGTTGTACTATCAAATTTTCCATAATCAGGATTTTGAATACTACGAATTTGATGTACAATTGTCCAAATTTCTTTTTTGTTGATAATAGATCTGTGCGCTCCCATTGCTCCTTTACCATAGTAGATGGAGTAAAACAATTGTCCATCGCTCAACTCCTTAAGATTAGCATAATCAGGCACGCCAGCAAATGATCCATTCTCCATCATTGGTCCATTACCATCACCTTTTGCACCATGACAGTGAGAACAGTTATTCATAAATAACTCTTTTCCTTCAGCGAAAATTGCCTCACTATTGTCAGCTGTCAATTTTAAAGGGTTCATATCAGCTGCAGCAAGTGTATACTCATCAACATCTGTCAATTCTGCTCCAAACATACCGTGAGATAATTCAAATGAAGTATTTGCCTTTCTAGCATAAGGTAGCATTAAGCTCACTTCTTGCTCGTCTGTACCATAATAAGGAATTGTTCCCATAGGTGGCGTTTTTGCTGAAAGTAGCATTTTAACTTCTTTATTCTCGCGTCCTCTAATTTCGCCATAATCTACATAAGGCTCAATTGCCGGAGATCGGTACATGTCTGGCATATACTCCAATCCTGGGCTGTTTGGATCTGAACTACATGAGTTCAAAAGTAATACCGTAATTGAAACGATTGCGATACTTGTGATATTTCTTAAATTCATTTTCATTTTTATTCTATGAAAAGTTATTAAATGTCCTTTTGTTCTAATTCTATTATCCCTGTTGACTTCATCATTTTTTCAAGTTCATCAGCAGAAAATTGTGTGTTTTGTGAAGTTCTACACTCCATCACAAACTTATCGTCAGTTGTTCTTGGATCAGGGTTTTGTGATTTCATACCTGGTAAGGTTCTATTTGCAATTAGATAAGTAATCGCCATACCATGTGCAGCACACAAAACTGTAAATTCAAAAGTAATAGGAATAAAAGACATCATATTCTCCAAATAAGAGAAGCTTGGTTTACCACCAATATTCATTGGCCAATCATAAATCATAAAGAACCACATACCGGTTGTTGCTAGCGTTAAACCAATCATTCCATAAATAAAAGAAAAGATTCCAAGTCTTGTTTGCTCAATACCAATGATTGGGTCAATACCGTGAATAGGAAAAGGTGAAAACACTTCTTCCACTTTTACTCCTTTTGCAACCAACATCTTTGCGCCATCCTTAAGGATTTCTTCATCGTCGTACATTGCATATAATATTCTGTCTGCCATGTCTTATTGATTATTAGTATTCATTAATTCTTTTGCCTGATTCGCCCAATCATCTTTTTCTGGTTTCCCAGCAAATTTACCGATTAGTCCATCAAGAAGACTATATTCATTCTTTGACATCTTAGCTAATTGATCATACGACCAAATCCCTATACTATTTAATGTGTCTTCAAGCTTAGGGCCTATTCCTTTAATTACTTTCAAATCATTCTTTGAATCAGCTGAGCTATTCCCAACAATTGCCAACAGCTCCCCAGCAGGATTTGTAGAATTAGAATCTTCTGTTGAAATTTCTGATGTTTTCTCTTTCGTTTCAACTTCTGCTTCAATCACAAGGGATGAACCAGCTAATGGTTTCGGCTTTGGATGAACTTCAGCATCACCATTTTTATAAGATTCTCCTGAAGACTTAAGAATTGTTTTCAATTCATTTAATGCTAATACAGGGAAGTACCTAGCAAACAATAAGAAGAATACAAAGAATAATCCAATCGTACCTAAATAAACTCCAATATCAATGTGACTTGGGTAATGCATACTCCATGAAGAAGGGAGGTAATCTCTGTGGATAGAAGAAACGATAATAACATATCTTTCAAACCACATTCCGATATTTACAACGATTGAAATAACGAATGTAAAAATCAAACTTCTTCTTAATTTTCTAATCCACATCAATTGCGGAGAAACAACATTACAAGTCATCATGGCAGCATAAGCCCACCAATAAGGTCCGGTTGCTCTATTAAAGAATGCATAAGCTTCATATTCTACTCCAGAATACCAAGAAACAAATAACTCCGTAATGTAAGCGGTACCAACAATAGATCCTGTAACCATGATTACAATGTTCATGTATTCAACATGCTTTGTGTGAATATATGCTTCCAGTTTCATGGCTTTTCGAATAACAAGCATTAGCGTTTGTACCATTGCGAACCCTGAAAAAACAGCCCCGGCAACAAAATAGGGTGGGAATATGGTCGTATGCCAACCAGGTATAATAGAAGTCGCGAAATCAAATGATACAATCGAGTGAACTGAGAATACAAGTGGTGTTGCAAGTCCTGCAAGAACGACTGAAATTAATTCAAAACGATTCCAATGCTTTGCTCTGCCAGACCAGCCAAATGATAATATTGAGTACATTTTCTTAGAAACTGGCTTTTTAGCTCTATCTCTAATAGTTGCAAAATCAGGAATTAAACCGATATACCAGAACACTAAACTCACTGAAAGATATGTTGAAATGGCAAATACATCCCAAAGTAATGGTGAGTTAAAGTTTACCCATAAAGAACCAAATTGATTTGGCAAAGGAAGAACCCAGTAACCTAACCATAAACGTCCCATGTGAATGAGCGGAAACAAACCTGCCATAAAAACGGCAAAAATTGTCATTGCCTCAGCAGAACGGTTAATGGCCATTCTCCATTTCTGACGAAAAAGTAAAAGTACTGCAGAAATTAAGGTCCCTGCATGTCCAATTCCAACCCACCAAACGAAGTTTGTAATATCCCAAGCCCAACCAATGGTCTTATTCAATCCCCAGACTCCAACTCCAGTTCCAAGTAAATATAAGATACAGCCAACGCCATATAATCCTATAACGAGGGCTATTCCAAATAGAATATACCACATTCTTGGTGCCTTATCCTCAATTGGCTTACAAACATCTTCTGTAATGTCGTGATAGGTCTTATGACCTAAGATGAGAGGTTCTCTAATTGCTGCTTCCTTATGCATTTACAATAGGTTTTATTTCAATTAATGATGATTACTTTCACTATGTACATCCTCATGTGATTCATTTTCAGCACCATGTCCAGCATGATGAGTTTCCTTCACAACTTGAAGTACATCTAATTCTTTATTCTCTTCGTTTCTTACTTTTACTTTATACCAAACGTTTGGTTTTTGACCTACTTCTTCTAAGGCTTGATAAGCACGATCTTCTCCTGAGCTCTTACGAATCATCGATGTTAAATCATTCCAATCTCCAACAGTGATTGCATTTGTTGGACAAGAATCAGAACAAGCAGTTGAAACATCACCATCTATAACTGGTCTTCCATCTTTCTTCGCTACTAATTTTCCTTCTTGAATTCTTTGAACACAGAATGAACATTTTTCCATGACACCACGAGTTCTCACTGTAACGTCAGGATTTAATACCATTCTTCCGATATCATCTTGAGCTGGATTGACCTCTGCTTGTCCCTTATAAGAAGGATAATTAAACCAGTTGAAACGACGCACTTTATATGCACAGTTGTTCGCACAATATCTTGTTCCAATACACCTGTTGTATGTCATTTGATTTAACCCTTCATTACTATGCGTTGTTGCTGCAACAGGACAAACGGTCTCACAACCTGCATGATTACAATGCTGGCACATCATTGGCATGTGAACCACTTTTGGATTTTCAGATGGCTTCTCTGCTTTTGTGAACGAGAATGTCTCTGCATCTTTTCTTAGACCAACAACCTCTTCTTCATCAGAAGCAAAGTATCTATCAATTCTAATCCAATGCATTTCACGACCTCTTCTTACTTCGTCTTTTCCAACAACTGGAACGTTGTTTTCAGATTGACAAGCAATTAAACAAGAAGAGCAACCGATACAAGAAGACAAATCAATTGTCATTCCCCAACGGTGGCCAATATGCTCAACTGGATGCGCATCCCACAAATCAAACTCACTAACTGGAGCTGAAACGTGATTTCCATGCTCATCCAATTTTTGCAACATGTGTGCTGGATTGTAAGCTTCTTTACCTTTGTGATTGTATATGTCTAATGTTGTCTCTCTAACAATAGAGTGACGACCCATTACCGTTTGGTGGATTTGAGTTGATGCAATTAAATACATCCCTTCAGTTTTTGTTACTGTACAAGATGCGCTATATGACATCGTTCCATTAACTGTTGAAGTGAATCCTGAAACATTTTGTCCAATTGGTGTTGGATTACCCGCCTCATTCATAATATGACCTCCATACTGTCCTGTTTGGAAAGCAGCTTTACCAATGTTTTCACCATTAGCTCCACGTCCATAACCTAATGCTATACCAACTGTTCCAAGTGCTTGTCCTGGAAGTGGGTAAACAGGTAAAGTAATTTCTTTCGATCCAACTTTTACAGTCGCTAAATTCAATCCATTTTCTTGATCAAATGAAGTTGCATACCCTTCCATTTCGGTAGGGTTCATTGTAATGTAATTGTCCCAAGTTACTTTAGTCATTGGGTCAGGTAGCTCTTGCAACCATGGGTTGTTCGCGTGTATTCCTGTCCCTATTCCTACTTTTTGATAAAGAATAACTTCTGTTTCACCAGACTTTTGAACCTTAACATCTAAGTTTACAATTGCACTTGAATCAAAACTTACTTCAGTATTTTCAATTGTAGACATCTCATCACCACAACTGTTATGAACCATCATGTTCCAGTATGTCTCAGAATCTGTATACTTTGTTTGGTCAGAAAAGCCGTATTCAACCCAGTTTTGCTTAATGAATTCATAAGCAACCTTTGAATCTTTCCCTTGTCTTTTTGCTTTTCCAGCCCAAACTAAAAATGACTCTAATGCAGAAACAGTATTGTGCAATGGGCGAATAGTTGGTTGTGCTAAAGCAGAATGTGCTTTAGTTACTTGGAAATCATTCCACCCTTCAAGAGCATGATGATCTGGGACAATATATGTACAATTTGAAGACGTTTCATCATGATGGCTCGCCAAAGAAATTGTTGTTTTTGTATTTTTAAGACCTGCTGCAAATTTTATTCCGTTTGCAAGAGAGTATACTGGATTAGTTCCGTAAAGAATAATTGCGTCTGGTCCTGTTCCATCCTCAACATCTTTAACAAATGCAGCCATCTTCTTGTCCTCCGACTTGTAAAGGTTGATAGGGTTATTAAGATCAATTGTAGAACCATAAGACTCTAACTCATTATTTAAGCTATTCGCTAACATTTGAGTTGCAGAGTTATTCGAACCACATATAACTAATGCATGCCCTTTTGTTGTCTTCAAAGCTTGGTAAGCATGATCAGCAGCTTTCTTTGCACTGGTATTAAGTTTCGTTGAAACTCCACCTGTACTTTTTCCAAATTTTTCTAATAAGTATGCTAAAACATTTGCTTCCTCAGAAGGCTTGATCATCCCTCTATAATCAGCATTTGATCCTGTCACCGATAATATTGATTCAAACTGAAAATGCTTAGACATCCAATCGTTGTCTGGATTTCTTCTCAGTGCATATTGTGTTGTAAATAGAGTTGGCATCAACCAAGATGTCATAAAGTCAGCACCAACACTTACAATTGTTTTTGCCTTAGAAAAGTCATAATTTGGAATGATTCCATCTGAAGAAGAATCTTCCGAATTAATTGTTACTCCAAATGTTGCTTTGTTCGCAGCTCTAATGCCAGCGTATGACACTGCATCATATTGTATATGCTCAAACTTATCAGCTTGTTCTCCATTAATTGATGCACCTAATTCAGCAATTGATCTTAAAGTTGATGGACTTATTACTGTATTTGAAACAAGAACAACTTTTTTAGCACTCTTTAATGCAGTCTTAATTTTTTTGTCGACTTCAGAAATAGTAGCTTGTTCAGCATTTGCCACAGGCCCTGCCAATCTTGCACTATCATAAAGTCCTAAAACAGATGCTATAATTTGTGGATTAGCCCCACCGTTTGTAATTCCAAAATCTCTATTTCCTTTTATGAAAATTGGACGTCCTTCTCTTGTTTTAACAACAATACTCGCATATGAATTTCCATCATAGTAAGTTGAAGCATACCAAGTTGCCATACCCGGAGTAACATTTTCTGGTTTGTTTACATAAGGAATTGCTTTAGTAACTGGCGCTTCACAAGCGGCAACAGTTGCTGCAGCAACACTAAACCCTAAAAACTTTAAGAAATCACGACGAGCCGTGGATGTCTCATTTAGATTCTCATCACTTAAAAATTCTTCTACAGAAGTCTCAGTAGGAAACTCTTGTTTTCTGGATTCAAGAAACTGTGGAGTTTCTTCCAACTCGCTAATTCCTTTCCAATATTTTCTTGTCATTCCCATATTCTTATATTCGAATAATTCGTCAATTAATTTTTAGTAATGGCATTTAGCACATTCCCATCCACCTAACTCTTTCACCGTAACCTTACCATCTTCCAAGTATCCACTGTATAACTGCTTATCGTTATCCATTAAACGCTTGTGTATTTCATCGTAATAGCCGTCTTTCTTAGAGTCCAATGATCCCATAGAAATTTCTTTCTCTTTATGACACTCAATACACCATCCCATAGTAAGTGTTGGTCGTGTTAACTGAATGTTCCCTTCTACTTTATTCAACTCTTCGATTGGCAGTACTTTCACTGTTTCAGTCATTGTTGTCATATCACCATGACATTGCTTACAGTCGACACCACCAACTACAACATGTTGTGAGTGATTGAAATAAACATGATCAGGAAGAACGTGAACCTTGTTCCAAACAATAGGCTCTGTCTTTCCATTATATGTTCCTCCGCCTTCTGGATTAAATCCAGCAGCTGTATATATTTTCTTAATTTCTTCTTGCTGTTCTGGAGTTGTTCCCACCACTTGCTTGTGACAGTTCATACAAACATTCACTGTTGGTAACCCAGCTGATTTTGATTCTGTTACTGAATTATGGCAGTATTTACAATCAATTCCACTTGTACCTGCATGCACTGAATGTGGAAAAGCAATCGCTTGCTCTGGTTGATAGTTCTCTACGATACCAATTGAATATAAACTTAAAAACAAAGCAACAACTAATCCCATTGCTGTGACAACTGCGCCTACAACAACTTTCTTTCTATTGTTCCAAGCCCAAGCCTTCGTTTCTTCCATTAAGGTCATGTCATCGTTGTAATATTCACCATCAAGCTCTGCCGTAGCAGATTTCAATTGTCTTCTTACACCTCCAACCGCAACAATCACAGTAATGAAAATAATTCCAAGAATGATCCAAATCCATCCAGTAGATGACTCTTCTTCATTTGCTGAAACAGTCCCAACTGATGGCTTCGAAGGATCCTCTTCAACTTGTTCGTCGACCCAGTCAAGAATAGAACCAATCTGTTCCTTTGTCAAGTCCGGAAACTTGTTCATAGCCGTCGAAGACCACTCCTTAACCATTGCGGCATAAGGATCATTAGCAACTGCTGCTTCCCAATTACTTACCCATTGGTAAATAGAACCTTCCAATGCTCCACCGTCTTCCCATTTCTGGCGTACTTCATATAACTTTGGACCTGTTCCGTCTTTAAAAACTTGATGACAAGTAGCGCATTTCACCTTGAATAGGTCTTCTCCTTGCGCAAAGGAATTGAAAGAGCTTGCCAAAAACAACAATGTCATTGCGCTCAAGCTCCATTTTCTTAAATTTCTAAACATCTGACTACTAGATATTTCCATGTAAAACTATTAGTTCAACACTAAAAAACACTTTTTAGCTCGACGCAAATTTACAAGAATTGCCCTATTTTATGACAGTTTTATGACAAATTTAAAACGACATCCTCTAATTTAAAATCATTCTAAATAAGCATTCTCATCTTGATTTTCTCGAATCAGTTTATAGCCAATATATTGCATATTATCGTTTGGATAATTTCGTTTACTTCATACGGCATGATGATTGATTAAAGTATATTCGTATTTTTGAATTAATTATTAATCTGTAAATTGTATGAAACTCTTATTTATCTGTTTTTTTTCTTTATCAGCAGCATTTGTTAATGCTCAAAATGGAGAAGTTGAAATCATCAAAGATAGTAGGATTGATGCTTTGATAGAAAAGCAAGGAGAGATAATCCCTCCAGCTTCGAATTCACAAATTACAGGCTATCGCATACAGATATTTTTTGATTCTGACAAAGTAAAATTAAACTCGAGTAGAGGTCTTTTCATTTCAAGGTTTCCGCTTATTGATACCTACACAAAATACAATGCACCTAATTTTTTCTTGAAGGTTGGTGATTTTAGAACAAGGCTTGAAGCCGAAAAAATTAAAGCAGAAATTGAAGCTGATTTTCCAACTAGTTTTGTTGTAAAAGAAAAAGTTAATTTACCTCGATTAGAAAAGGAATAAGAAATTTTATTTTGATAAATTACACCTTCGGTAAAAAATATTCGCTAAAGTCAAAAATTGAAATTGACCGATTGTTTGAATCGGGTAATCGCGTTTCATCCTACCCCTTTACTGTTTTTTTTAAAGAAAGTAATGATGAATCAGGAATCACCCCTTTTAAAATTGTATTCTCGGCACCAAAAAGAACGTTTCGAAAAGCTGTAAAAAGAAATCGAATCAAACGAATAATGCGCGAGTCTATTCGATTAAACAAAAATAAACTTGAAGATTATTTAAATACTCAAAACAAAAGAGTGAATTTGTTCCTTATATACTCTGCTTCAGAAGAGATAGAACATAGTGTTCTGAATAAAAAAACAGTCAAACTTTTTGATAAAATAATAAAGCACTTAGATGTACAAAAGAATTAAAATTTATAGCGTATTCGCATTTCTATTTATTTCTCTAAATGGTATTTCGCAGTCCAATGGATTCGAAGTTATTAGAAGTTTGGAATTGATGGATCAAATTTATGAGCACCTAGAAAAGTATTATGTCGATGATATTAAAGCTGGCAGCCTTTCTAAAACTGCTATTGATGCAATGTTAAAAGAACTAGACCCTTATACAGTCTATTACCATGAATCAAACATTGAAGACTACAAGTTAATGACTACTGGACAATATGGCGGAATTGGAGCTTTAATTGGCAAAAATGGAGACTTTATAGTAGTTTCTGAACCATACGAAGGGAAACCAGCTGATGTTAGTGGTTTAAAAGCAGGCGATGTAATTTTAAGTATTGATGGCAAGTCAATGAAAGGTAAGAATTCTTCTGATGCATCTACTGCTCTTAAAGGCCCAAAGGGCACGGAGCTAATACTAGAAATAGAACGCAATAAAACTGAGAAAAAAACTATTATTATCGTTCGAGATGAAATAAAATTGGCCGATGTGCCTTATTCGGATGTTCTCGAAAACAACACAGGATATATTAAACTGAATAGTTTTACAAGAACAGCGTCATCTGAAGTGACAAAGTCTTTTCTAAAATTAAAAGAACAAGGCATTGACAATCTAATCTTAGACCTACGTGGAAATGGCGGGGGATTGCTTATTGAAGCTATAAAAATAGTAAATCTGTTTGTAGAACAAGGTCAAACAATCGTTACAACAAAAGGTCGTTTATCTGATGAGAATCGAACTTATAAAACATTAGCCCCTCCTGTTGATACAGAAATCCCACTTATTATCTTAGTAGATGGAGGTTCTGCATCTGCAAGTGAAATTGTTTCGGGAAGTTTACAGGATTTAGATAGAGCGGTAATTGTTGGGTCACGCTCCTACGGAAAGGGATTGGTGCAACGCACTTATGATTTAGATTACGGTTCTAAAATGAAATTGACAATTGCTAAATACTACACACCATCTGGCAGGTGCGTTCAACGTCTTGAGTATTACGACAAAATTGATGGTGAAATTCCAGAAGAAGTTCCAGATTCATTGATTACCATGTTTAAGACAAAGAATGGTAGAGATGTAATTGATGGACGAGGAGTTGAACCCGATTCGGCTGTGTCACTAGAAAATTATAGCCGTTTAACTATAAATTTAGTGCGCAATAATATCATTTTCAATTATGCCACTAACTATTACTATAATCATCCTACAATATCTGAAGCAGGAAAGTTCTCACTTTCAGAAAGTGATTACAATGCATTTAGTTCCTTCGCTATGAAAGAAGAGTTTTCTTACTCTACAGCATCAGAAGAAATGTTGAAGAAATTAAAGGCCACAGCAAAAAAAGAAGGGTTTTTCAATGATGCTGAATCTGCATATAATGAATTGATGTCTAAAGTGACGCCCTCGAAAGAGCGGGATTTGATCAAGTTTAAATCTGAAATTGTTTCAATTATTGAAAACGAAATTGTCTCTCGCTACTACTTTCAAAATGGCAGAGCGATTCACTCCTTCAAAGATGACCCTTTTATGGATAAAGCGATGGAAATCTTTTTAAATAAAGCCCTTTATAATACTATTCTTGGAAATTCGTCGTTCTAAAAGCAAAATGAATACTCGGCATTCTAATGCTTGCTAAAACTAAGCTATGTTAAACCGTTTTTTCGGAAACAATTTTCACACTCATCTTCACATATTTGGACTTTGCTGTGTTGCTGCAGGGGTTCCATTTAACAAGATAATGATGTCACTTGCTATGATGCTCATTGTTGTTAATTTATTCATTGAAGGAGAATTTAAACTGTATTTTCAGCATTTAAAATCGAACAAGATATACTTACTTGTTCTAGGTTTTTTCTTGTTGCATGTCATAGCTTTGCTCTGGACTTCTAATTTCGACTTCGCTTTGCATGATTTAAAAGTAAAGCTTCCGTTACTTGTAATTCCAACAATAATTGCTGCCAAACCAATAACCAAAACGAATTATATTAATTTAATTCTAGCGAGTATTCTTTTGTCAACTGTCGTCTTATCACTCATTAACTTCTTCTCTTATCATACCTTTTTTAGTGGAGAAACACAGTTTAATTTTCGAGAAATGTCGTTGTTTACTTCTCACATTCGGTTTGGGATTATCATCTCAATGGTTGTCGGTATTGCTCTTCACTTTATTCGGAAATCAACCGGGAATAAACTCACTTTTGTTTTAGTTATTATCTGGTTGACTTTCTATACTATTTATAGTCAAGTAATTTCGGGATGGATTTCCCTGCTGTTAGTTTTCTCAATCTATGGCATTTATGTTCTTAGGCGGAAATATAAATGGATCCTTCTGACTAGTTTTGGACTATTCTCTGTTTTATTCATCTTTCTTTTATCATGGTTATTTTCTCCCGTTATTATTAACAAAGATAATTATGCGGACATTGAAAAATATACCGCTGAAGGCAATCAATATTCGCATGTTTTTGGTGTTGTTGATCCTGAAACAGAAAAACCCATTCATTTGTATGTATGTTCTAAGGAGCTCAAAAGAGAATGGCCTAAGCGCTCAAATTTCCCTATTGATAGCTTGGATAATAAAGGACAATCAATCTATGAAACATTAATTCGTTTTCTTGCATCAAAGAATGTTAAAAAAGACGCTGTAGGTTTATCAAGATTAAGTCACGATGAAATAATTGGCATTGAAAATGGAGTAACTAGTGCTGTAATGAATGGAGTTATGGAAAGACTCTATGGCATAAAATATCAGCTTATCAATAAATCAAACCCCAACAATCATTCCCTTTTACAACGATTAGAGTATTGGAAAACAGCTCTAGAAATAGCGAATAAGAACATTCTAATTGGGGTTGGTACGGGCGATGTTCAAGATGCCTTCAATTCACAATACGAAAGAAACGAATCTTTGCTTAATCTTGATAAGAGAAGGCGTGCTCACAATTATTATTTGACGGTACAAATTACTTTTGGAATTGTTGGCTTACTTTATTTTCTTCTGCTGCTCTTTAATTTCGTTCGATTCAATTATCGAGAAAATCAAATGATTGGTGTTATTTTCATCCTAATAATTATTGTTTCTTTTTTCCTAGAAGATACAATTGAAACGCAAACAGGTGTAACATTTTTTGGGCTTTTTTACGGGCTTTTTAGTTTTAAGCATCCATCAAACAATGATATTAAGCTGGAGTTTTAAAGCTCGGAAGTATTCAAACATCTCAGCATTCATTACTAATTTGAAAGTAGTACCTTTACACCCAAATTCTTGATATGCAGTTTGAATTAAGCAAAGAATTTCTTGAAACCATCGAGCTAGCTATCCAAAACTCTAATTTGGAATGGTTAAAGGATCATGTTTTGTCTTTACATGATGCAGATATCGTTTCTATTCTTGATGAGTTAGCCTTTGAGCCTGCAAGTTTTCTGTATCATCTTCTCGGAGAAGAAATTCAGGGAGACGTCTTAATGGAGCTTGATGAAGATTTACGTGAAACTTTAATCAAGTCTTTTTCTAATAAAGAAATTGCAGAACAAGTTGAACAACTTGACTCTGATGATGCTGCAGATTTGATGAACGAACTTTCTGACAAACAAGTTGAGGAAGTAATTTTACAAATTTCTGACGAAGAAACCGCCGAATACCTTGTTGACTTATTGAATTACGATGCTGATACGGCTGGTGGTTTGATGAAGAAAGAGTTCATCTTGGCAAGACTTGATTGGCCCGTGAAAAAATGTGTCATTGAACTAAGAAGACAGGCGGAGGATGTAGAAAAAATATTTACGATTTATGTCATTGATGAGAATGAAAAATTGGTTGGGTTTCTTTCATTGAAGCGACTTCTATTTGCAAATGCAACAGAGCTTATTGAAAATCTATATCAAGATAAAAATGTTATCTCGGTAAAAACCAATGAAGACAATGAAGAAGTTGCTAAGATCATGGAAAAATATGATTTGGTTGCTGTGCCTGTTGTTGATTTACAAAATAAACTAGTCGGAAGAATAACTATTGATGATGTTGTAGATATCATTAAGGAAGAAGCGGACAAAGATTTTCAAATGGCCTCTGGTATATCAGAAAATATTGAATCAGATGATTCTGTTTGGAAAATTTCTCGCGCTAGAATTCCATGGTTAGTCATTGGATTGATGGGGGGAGTTTTCGGTGCTCAAGTGATTTCAGGGTTTGAAAGCGGGATCAGTCAAGTCCCTGCATTAGCATTTTTTATTCCTTTAATTACAGCCATGGGTGGAAATGTGGGTGTTCAATCTTCGGCAATAGTTGTGCAGTCTTTGGCTCGTGGAACTGATAAATTTAGTTCAATCTTGGCGAAAATATGGAAAGAGACACTTGTCGCGTTACTTAATGGGCTGCTGCTTTCTCTTCTTGTTTATGGTCTGGCAGTCTTTTTTGATAGTGTTACTTTAGGACTTGTTGTTAGCTTCTCTCTTTTTACTGTAATTGTTTTTGGTGGAATATTTGGGACATTAATTCCTTTGTTATTAAACAAATACAAAATAGATCCAGCTCTTGCTACAGGACCATTTATAACGACTCTTAACGATGTTCTAGGATTGTTTATCTATTTGACCATTGGTGTACTAATGTATGGCATTTAGATGAAGGTGCTATTTATTGATAAGGTCCACTCAATTCTCCAAACGCGCTTGGAAAAAGAGCGTATTGAATGCATCGACGGAACCGCTTTTTCAAAAAATGATTGTTTAAATATTCTGCCAGAAATCAATGGAATTGTTATTCGTTCTCGTTTTCGCTTAGATCAAGATTTTCTTCAAACTGGAAAAAACCTACAATTTATAGCTCGGTCAGGGGCCGGAATGGAAAATATAGATGAAGTTTTTTGTGAAAAACATCAAATAAAACTGTTTAACGCTCCAGAAGGAAATCGTAACGCTGTCGGAGAACACGCTGTCGGAATGATTCTGACACTGTTTAATCGCCTTCATATTGCAGATCAAGAAATTAGAAAAGGAAAATGGGATCGTGAGTTAAACCGAGGCATTGAATTAGAGGGTAAAACAATCGGCATAATTGGTTATGGGAATAATGGGGCAGCTTTCGCAGAGAAGCTCAGTGGATTCGATGTGACGATTTTAGCTTACGACAAATATAGAAAGGGATTTGATTCTGGTTCAATTATAGAAAGCTCTATAGATGACATTTTCTCTCAAGCGGATATCGTTAGTTTTCATATTCCTCAAAATGAAGAAACTATTTATTATGCTGATGAAAACTTCTTTTCATCATTCAAGAAAAATATTTACCTGATCAACCTTTCTCGCGGTAAAATTGTACAAACATCAGCTTTAGTTGAAGCCATTAAGAATGAAAAAGTACTTGGTGCTTGTCTTGATGTTCTAGAGTACGAAAAATCCAGTTTTGAATCATTTTTTGAACAAGAATTAGATCCAAATTTCAGCTATTTATTGACTTCGGAAAAAGTTCTTCTTTCTCCCCATGTTGGAGGGTGGACGCAAGAAAGTTACTTCAAACTCAGTAATGTTCTCGCTGATAAAATTCTTGCTAAATAATAGTAGACTTTTGATCTGCAAATTAAGTCACTCTTAATAAATTGCCGTAATACAACTCTTTCCCTGTCGTTGTTTTCATCCATAACCCATTTACCTCGATAGCTCGTTGTTTAAAATGATACTTCGCTTTGCCTTCAAGTACCTTCACATCAACTTTTGGAGAGTAGGTGTTTAGAATTAAGAAGCCATTTTGTTCTAAAATTTTGGAGGCATTCTCCATCAATTCATCAATTTTCTCTTCTAATTTCCAGCGTTCTTTCTTGGCTCCAATTCCATATGCTGGGGGATCCATAATAATTCCTTTGTATTTATTCCCTCTTTTAAATTCTCGTTGAGCAAATTTAAGTGCATCTTCATGCACCCACTTAATATTCTCTAATTTAGATAATTCCATGTTGTCTTTTGCCCATGATATAAGTTGTTTAACAGAATCAACATGAAAAGTGTTAGCACCTCTTTGTTTGGCAACGATGGAAGCGGCTCCTGTGTAAGCAAATAAATTTAAAAATCGCTCTTGCTCACCTAACTTCTCAGAAATATAATCCCAATTAATTTTTTGTTCAGGAAAAAGTCCAACGTGTTTAAATTTGGTCAGTTTAAGATGAAAATCAAGTTTCTTGTATGAAATCGTCCACTCTTCAGGAGCTGACTCCTTTAACCTTTTCCACTTTCCTGATTGACTACTTTTGGCGACAAATTCCCAATGTGCCATACGATACCATTCTTCAAAAGGTTTACCTGATTTAAAATAGGCTTGTAATTCTGGACGAATTGTAATGACCTTGCCCCATCGCTCCAACTTCTTTCCGCCTCCAGCATCGATTAGCTCGTATTCAGCCCAACCTGTTGTAAAGCATTTTTCCGAAGACATCTTATCTTTTACGCGGTGTTTTCTGACGACCTTTCTGCATTTGAGCCATTCTCATCTGGTTTTTCGATGGTACAACTTGCATTTGTTTCTTCATCTGATTGATTTGGTCTTTCATCATACCATTATCATCCAATTTCTTCGCCTCATTTAATAAGGTCAAAGCTTCTGTCTTTCTGCCAGTTTGTGCACAAATTCCAGACAAATGCATTCTCGCAACTGCTCTATCTTGATCAGTTCTTAAGCCCATCGAAATAGCCTTTCTTAATAACTCTTCACTTTTTGCAAAGCCAAGGTCTTGAGTTCCAAGAACTGCTTGAAGAAATAAAACATAAGCATGCTGCTTTTTCGGTAAAAATTGTGGTGCTGTTATCTTATTAATTTGCACCTTGGCTTTGTCCGTATCGCCAGTTCGCATAGCATTTAACGCCAGAACCATACGCTCATCTCGGAAAAATGTGAATCCAACAATTACTAAAAATAAAATCATCATTATACCCCAACCCCAAGATCCTGTGTAGAATAATGCGATAGTAAAAAACAATGATGTGGCAGCGATAACGCAGCGAATAATAAATCTAATCATAACTATTTAATTGTTGCAATACATTTTAACTCAATCGCAATAGGTGTTGGTAAGCAATTGATTTCAACTGTTGTTCGACACGGAAGATTTTCTTTAAAATATTCCGCATAAATTTTATTGTACACTTGAAAATCTCTTTTCATGTTTACTAAAAACACTGTAACATCAACGAGCTGATCCCATGAAGAACCCGACTCTTCCAAGATTATTTTAACATTATCAAAAACACTTCGACATTGCTTTTCAAAATCAAATTCCAAGAAATTTCCGTTTTTATCCAGTTTCAACCCTGGAACAGCAGAATCAGTTTCATCAGAGCCTGCGACTCTTGGACCAACACCTGATAAAAACAATAATTCTCCAACTTTCCGAGCGTGGGGATACATCCCAACAGGCTTTGGAGCCATACTCGACGAAATCCTTGAACTTCCTTCCATGTTGATAATTTTTATGCAAATATACGGAGAATTAATTAGCTCTTAGCAACTATATCTATCTTCGGAAGAATTCGAGTTCCATTGAAAAAAATAATCGAAGATAACTTTTCGCTTTCGAAATAAAAAAACGATCCACAAGTCATTGTCAACAACTCCAATTAAAAGACTGGCAGATATGGAGATTATTTTCTAATTTAAAAGTCAAACTTAGCCTATGCCAAAAAAGAAAAAAATTGCCGTTTTAGATACTTCTGTTTTACTCCATGACCATCAGGCAATTACAACGTTTAAAGGAAATGACGTTGCTATTCCAATTACTGTTTTAGAGGAGCTCGATAATTTTAAAATTGGTAACGACACCAAAAACTTTTCAGCTCGGGAAGTAATTCGATATATTGATAAACTTTCAAGTAGGTCTAGCTTACAAGAATGGATACCACTTGGCAAGGATAGAGGAAACTTTAAAATTGTGTTAGCACCAGATCCAAAAGGGATTAATGCCGAAAATGTTTATGCCAGAGGAAAAAATGATCATAAAATCATTAATGCTGCGTTGTATTTGAAAGAGAATGAGCCTGACAGAGAAGTCGTCCTAGTCACGAAAGATATAAATTTACGAATAAAAGCAAAGGCTCTTGGAATTACTGCCGAGGACTATAGAACAGGTAAAGTATCTGATGAAATCGTTAAGGATTCAGGAATATGCATAATTGAAAATATAGAATCTGAACAAATAAGACAAATTTTTACCAAAGGTAAAATTGATGAAGCTGGAGTTCTTGGAAAACATAAAATTGCCAATGGTTATTATATATTAAAAAATGGGAAATCTTCATCTCTTGCCGTCTACAATCAAAATTTGGATCAAATAGAGCGCGTTGAAAAGGAGTTTGTTTATGGAATAAAGCCAAAAAATGCCGAACAAGCTTTCGCTTTAAATGCTTTACTTAATCCTGACATCAAACTTGTAGCACTTCAAGGTGTTGCCGGTACTGGTAAAACTTTGTTAGCCTTAGCATCTGCTCTAGATCAACATAAACAATTTCAGCAAATAATACTCGCGCGCCCTGTAGTTCCTTTATCTAATAAGGAAATAGGTTTTCTACCTGGAGATGCCGCTGATAAAATTGGCCCATATATGGAACCTTTATGGGATAATTTAAAGTTTATTAAATCTCAATTCGGAGAAAATGAACGCAAATATAAGGCCATCACAGAACTACAAGAAAGTGGTAAAATTGTCATTTCTCCTTTGGCTTTTATACGTGGAAGAAGTTTGTCAAACATTATTTTTATCGTTGATGAAGCTCAGAATCTAACGCCACATGAGATTAAAACAATTATAACACGGGCGGGCGAGAACACTAAAATTATTTTCACGGGCGACATTAATCAAATTGATACACCTTATTTAGATGAACAAAGTAATGGGCTTGCCTATTTAATTGAAAAACTGAAAGGACAGCGTTTGTTTGCACATGTAAAATTAGAGAAAGGTGAGCGTTCAGAATTGGCGAATTTAGCAAACGATTTACTCTAAATTTAATCAAAGAATAGGCGACCGTTGAACCAATCTTCGTCGATGGTCGCATTTTTTCTTTTATAAAAATCGATGGCTGATTGGTTCCAATCAAGTATTTGCCAATCCATTCTTGCAACACCGCGTTGTTTAGCGACTTGGACTACCCTGTCGAATAATTTTGATCCAGCGCCTTTACTTCTATGTTCAGGGATAACATACAAATCCTCAAGATAAACACAAGGCCCTTTCCAGGTGGAATATGACGTGAAATATAAGGCAAATCCTATTACAAGATTATCCACTTCGGCGACGAATGCTTCACAGTATTTATGCACGAATAAATCGTCATGCAACTTTTCGTCTGTATTCATAACAGCCGCTAAATCTTTCTCGTATTCAGCCAATCCCTTGATTAAATCAAGCACACTTGAAACGTCTTCAGGTACTACTTCTCGAATTAACATTATTGAACTCCTGCTAGGTTAAACCTTAATCGAATCCCTGCACTCATGTTACCCGTAGGATAAGATGTTGCAATTTTAGGAGTATTCAATGTTTGATCATAATACAATTGAAGTGTCAAATATCGTGACATATTATAATCAGCTGATGCTGAAATTGCAATTACTTTTTGTCCCGCAGTTGCTTGGTTTGTATTCTCCACCACTTTTCTAATCACAGTAAGATTATCACGTAAGGAAAACTTGCACTGAACGTTTATTGGACTTGGCTCGATATTACGAAATGGTAATTTTACTTTCTTAAACTTATATCCTAAACCAACTACCCATTCTTCTCCTAGCACTTCTGTTACTTGGTTATTATTTAAAGATAGACTTGAATTTTTATCTTTCTTATACTCAAACTTAGTTGTCAATGACTGTCCTTTAATTAACCAAGTGGCATCAACTCCAATCAATGGAGAGAATCGTTCTGAAATTACAACATTTTGAATTTGTAGCTCAGCAATGAAATTGTTGTTTAAATCTCTAGCACTCGCATCTCCATTAAGATCAAATTCAGCATTTAAATTTGATTGCATTCCCGCAACGCTAATTGTTGAGCTATAGGCGTGCCTAATGACAAAATTTCGTAAATGCTTTTTCATGAATTTGAAGTTCTTCAATCCATTATAGTTAATCGACCAATTCGGTAATGGTAAGTTTTGCGATGGAACAATATTCTTCTTACTGACTTTTCTATCTGCATAAGACGTTAAAAATGCACCTAATATCACTTCTTGCTGTGACTCACCATATCCGCTAAAGTAATCCGAGGAATTAGGCACAGAGTTTCCGTTTGCCTCTCCTAGCAATGTCGAAACGTCCGCTCTATTCTTTAATAACCTGTCAAAAACTGAAGATTGAAACTGGCCACCCAAAGCTGTAAATGCAGATCCTATCGAAATGTTAGAATACGTCACTGTCGACATTTCTATACTACTTTGGCTTTCAAACTGAGTTGTCGTTTCGTTCCATCGAAAAAACTCACTAGTATTGCTGCTAAACGTTCTTGTTATAGACAATTCAACCGATAAATCCTTGATTGGTTCAAGAGTTGCTCTCAAATTCAAATTCTTTGTGTGTGAATTCACATACTGCTGGTTCAATTCTTCATTTCGAACTAACCAGTTATTATCTCTTGCAACCTCTGCAACGTTATAACCAGTTTCATTACCCCATAAATCATAGCGTTGTTGGCCGAAAATAAATCCTCCCATACCAGGGTTAAAGCCTGGGTTAAATCCAAGCACACTTGTTTCTTGATTATAACCTGGTAACAAAGTTCCATCTGTCAAAGTATAGGTTGCTGAAACATTTCGAACGCTCATTACTAATCTTGCAAAAAAACCAGCAATAGGATTTACTTCTTTTTTTCTTCGTTCTTTTCTTTTTTTAGCTCTCTTCTCTTTACGTTTTCGGCGCTTCTTTTCTCTTAACTCCTTTTTTGTCATTTCAGACTCAGGCTTCTCATTTTCGTCTAAAACTGGAGGTGGTTTGTCCCCGTCGCTTTTTTTCTTTTTTGAGTCTATTGCACGGCCGCGTCCTTTTCTGCCTCCACCATTCACCTTTTTGAAAAAGGGCACTTTATTATATAGACTAGTGAAGTTCATCTGGCCAGTCATGTTAATATTACGACTATTTTGTATCGTGTTTCCAAATTCTTTTTGGGCTAATGGAGAGCGTTGCCAATTGTAAGATCCAGTGTACTTAACGTTACCACTGATCCAATCCGTTGCCGGGATTTTATCAAATGGAAGTGTATATGCTAAACTATAATTATGGACATAATCCATTGTTCGTCCAAAAGTTCCAATTTGTGAACTGACAGAATCTTTAAACACACGATAACCAACGGGATCTTCTTTACGATCAACTCGACCATCACCTTCTTCAAATATTGAACGATTAGTTGCATCAAACTTAAACTTTAGTTTTTTAGTTAGGTCATAATCCAAACCATACTTTCGATTCCAATCAAATCGTTTTACATAAACAGGTGAAAATTCATAATCGGGAACTATATTATTTCGCACCTGCCGTTCATTATAGCTTCGCATCGCATCGCTACTAAAAGAAATATTCTTTGGTGCCAAGTAGAAATTCGCATCTTTAATTATCGCAAACCATTTCGACTTTTTCAAGAATTTATTCTTGCTAAATGGTGTAATTGCTTTATTTGAGAAAGCATAATTATAATTCAAACCACCATTCCATGTCTTTGTTCGATCAAACGTCGTGTTAAAATCTCTGTTTAAATTCTCGGCATAAGCATAATTAGCTGACCAATTTGAAATTCTCCAAATCCTTGGCTTTGCACCCGCTTTCATTTCTTTACGAACGTTAGTAAAGTTGTACGACCTTCTTTCCGTATAGTCCTGACCCAACTTTGCTCTTTCTCGTCGTACTGCCAAGTCATCATAATCTTTCAATTTAATATCAGGATTAAATGGGTCATATTCAGGATTGACTATTCCTACAGAATAAGCATAGAAAAAAGGCAGAGATATTTTTGCTCTTTTACCGAAGAATTGTCCCAATTGTATATTGGAATTTAAGTCAAATGAAATTTGCTCATTTCGCTGTCTTTCTTGAACTCTACTTTCAACAGCTCCCCAGTTAATCCCTGAATAACTACCCGACAAATTGACATTCGCAAAATCTGCAAACTGAACCTGCATTTGAGCAACAGCGGCAGAACCTCCTTCACTAACAAAGTCAGTTAACCTTAACTCATTTACCCAAATTGTTGCACATTTCGCTTGCTCGTCCTCATTCCATGAGTCAAAAGTGTGCGAATCTTTATGAGGGTTTCGAATCCCTATCATCATCGTTTTAAGACCTTGTAAATTAGGACTACCCTTTACTCTTAATATTCTTTCAGAATTTTGTGGATCAACGGAAGAGTATATCGTCACGTATGAAACTACTGTGGAACCTGAATTAATCAAATCATTTCTTTTCTGCTTCAAATTCAATAAATCTTCAAAAATAATTTCAACGAAATTCTCTTCGGGCCAAACATCCGTATCTAGACTTGAACCAGGTGCTGTAATATCAAGAGGTAATTCATATTCATAATAATTATCAGTAAAATCAGTCCCCAAGCGAACAAACAAAGAAACATCTTCATTATTCAGCGGTTTCGTTGGGTCTAATTCTTCAGCATGGACAAACATCTTTAATTTCTTATACGACCGGACATCAAATTGTACATTTCGATATGCCGCTCGTGCATCACCATCTGCCAAATCACAAACTTCAAGGCTCAATGATTGCTCATTCAATAAACGTTGAAAGGTTTGGGAAGGGTCTGTTTCTTGAACTATTCCTGGTGGAACAACGTAATTTACTGGTTGTCTATCATTATTCTCCTGAATGTTAACGGCTCCAATATTGAAGGTTGTCAAATTAGGATCAACCGTAACGCTTTCGCCATCTGTTGTTAAATCTTCATTATACCTTCTCCATTCTCCTCTAATAAATTCTAATCGAGCAAATCTTAATACAACCTCTTCATCAAAATCCTTCATGAACATTCTCATAAATCTTATCGATCTAAAATCTGATATGCCGTTTACTTTTTTACTAAAATCTTGCACTGGTACTTTAAATTGAATCCATCGCTCAACATCTCCATTCCCCTTTGTGTAATTCTGAATACTTGTAATAAAATTCTGTCCTACATTAAGGTCATTTGGACGTAAGCTTAACCGGTACTGAAAATAACTTTCCGATTCTGACAGGTTATTATCTTGATTTATATCCTCAATATTTGGTGAATTTGTACTAATTGTTGGATAACTATCATTATTCATAGTATCAGACATCTCAGTGGTTGGTGAGTTCCCCTCCATCCCATTAAATTTCTTGTAACGTTCCAAAATTGTCAATTGTTGAGCGTCATAATCGTCATCTCGGTAATAATTATAATCATCATTCGACGGGTCAGAAATCATCCTAGCTTTTGTTGTAGCATCGAGTGTTGGATTGTTATTTACCCAGGAAATGAAACCAGGATAATTTATCCGTTCATCAATATTATTCCACCCATCTATCCCAATATCTTGATTAACCCTTGCTGCAGGATCATTGTCAAAGGCATCAACAACGACCTGTTGTGTGGAAACACGAGCCCAAATCGTTGTATCTAAATCATCTACAATTGATGTCCCTGTTGGTGGTAAGCCGTGCTCAAAACTCTTCCGTGAATCTGGCAGAATATCTTCGGAGATATTCCCTAAATTAAAATAAAGATCTCCTCCATTGTGAGTAGCATTGGGATCTAAACTTTCCGCATCTGCATTAAATGGATCAAGCATCCAGAATTGAATGTATTCAATATTCGTTTGTTCAAAATCTGTAGTCGTTAAGGCTCTCATTATTCCTCCCCATCTGTTCTCAGGGTTTACAAAAGTACCGTCTGCGTTTATGGTACTTGTTGTGTCATAATTATACATCCCACGTTCCTTTGGGTAGTATGCTAAATTTAGAACATTTACATTTTGGATTGAACCGTATTGTGGGTCAAAATTTGGCCAAATGTCTGTTTGATTAATAGACCTCATTCGACTATCAGCTAACTGTTGCGGACTGTCAAGGATGTGTTGTGGTGTAAGGTTATTGCTTTGATAAAACAAAGGATCAATAACATACCAGGCAAGTTTCGACCTTTTAAATCCAACTGATAAGTCTGTATTCGTGGATTCAGGGAATAAATCTGGTTGCCCTTGAGGCACTGTTGCAAGGTGCCAAGATTGAATTGATTTTAAATCAATCGTACTCTGTGAGCCTTCAAAATCATCAATATAAGAAGTTCCAGATTTATTAATCGCCTTAGGCTGACCTGGAATCAAATGTGCAAATTCTCCTGTCAATGAAATCGTTGATTTTGCTTTTGTCGAAATTACTGGTAAATAATCAACTAATTTTGTAAGAAATGGAACATCCGCTCTATATTGAAAGTCTAATCCAACTATATTGTTTTTAAATGGTTCTGAACCAATATCCACTTTTTGTGTTACCGGCCTTTCCATCATTCTCATCCATGTGGCGCCAATATTTAATCGATTTCCAAATCTATGGGCAACACGTGCGCCTAACAATGATTTTGATTGAAAACCGAAAACGGAGTTACTTTCAATGGAAATTTTAATGGGCGTGTTGGATTCGAGCACTCCAGTATTCAAGATTTTAACTCGACCTAGATTATAATCGACAGTATAATCTACCCCTTCTGTCATTTTAATTCCACCCGCGGTTACAGTTACAGCACCCTCAGGAACATTTAAAGCATTCAACGGAATATCAGCACTAATTGAAGATTGGTATTCTCCTTTTAAAGTAAATCTATTTTTACTCGGGATTTGCTGTGCTGCTGTTTTTGTAGAATCATATAATTCTTGAAAAACCACTCTATCTACTATTGTTTCAGAGACACCAGCAGCTGTTAATTTATTCGCTAAAGTCTTTCCAAAAGGTTCAATTGATGAAAAATATACACGCCCATTTCTTGTATTAATGGTTCCTCCATTCTCTGCTCTACTTCCATTAAATTGAATTGGAACATAATCAAAAACACCATCCGAAAATGGCTGATTGTTCTGATTAATCTTATCCATATCCAGAAGTGTAACCAATTGCTTATCATCAATCCCCGTAATGTTTGCTCCCAAGTTATCTGCAGGGAAAAACGGTACTAACAATGATGAAGCTGGGTTATTATACAATAAATCTAAACGAAACCCTTCTTGGTCAACTTGATAAGCACCAATTGAATAAATATTCTTCATCATCAAATCCCACAACTTATTATTCGGATTTGTAATTGTTGGTTTTAACAATTTTACAATCAACGCCTCTTGACCGGCTGCACCATCTGTCGAGAATTCACCAATTTGATATGTTTCACCCTTGTAAGTGTATTCATAAGTTACGCCAAGTACCTCATCATTATTCAACGCGAGATTCAAGGAAATGAAACCCAATTGCGCATTGTAGGAAAATTCTTGTTCAGTAAGCTTTCTTGCGTTTTCTACTTTCTCATAATCTACTGATTGCTGAAATGGTCCTGGTTCTACAACTTGCGACGTTAACACTCCAACAGCACCATTGAATGAACGAACTTGAGGTTGCGTCGACGCCCAAGCGTATAATCCGTTTGATGAATTATCAGGAATTTCATCGGGAGAAAAACTACCTGGATTCCCTTGTACATTAGAAGGTTTTGATTCCCCCAAATCAGTAAACCCTATAATATTTCTTGTGTTTTCAGTATTATTAGTCTTATTGGTTACCCATACCTCCATACGTGTTATGTTTATCGTTGAACTAACAATAGGCAGGGTAGACATTCCATGATCATAACTATCCCTGTGGTATAAATTCACGAAATAATGTTTATTTGCTTCATAGTTGTCTGCACTAAGCTCGAATTCTTGAACTTGCGCTTTACCAGTTACGTTTATTTCTTTTCGTTTACCTTTGGATGATGCTGCTATAAGGTCGACAGTCGTGTTTCCAAACTTCATCTGCGTTGTTACCCCAAATAAGGTTTGAGAACCCTGAATTAAAGATGTTGGCAATTCAAATGACACATTCCCTAATGCAATTTTTTGCATTATTTGATCTTCGTTTCCTGCATATTCTAATTTAGAAACATTGTCAAAATCAAAAGCAGCTTGGGTATTATAGCTTACACCTAATTTTAATTTCGTCCCGATTTGTCCAACTAGATTTAGATTAATTTGCTGATCAAAATCGAATCGTGTAATCTTTCTCTGGCGTTCTGGAATAAGCGGATTATCATACCGTGAAGAATTCACACCAAAAGACAACTCAACACTACCTTGCGGGCGTATCGTAATTTGATCCGATCCAAAAAAGTTCTCAAACAGTTTGCTCGGGATTTTGATCGGAAATTCAAGCGGTTGATTTTCTGCCGTTTGTTCATCAATTTTATCTTTCCAATTCTGTTGCATTGACTTTTTACGCTCATAATCAAGATACTCTTCCAAAGTCATCATGGACGGGTTTCTAAAATACAAGCCTCTTGAACCAATTGTCTCTTTAAAAATATACGTTCCTGTTATGGGGTCATAAACGATTGTTTGCTCTACAGAAGAAGGGTCACCTAAATCAAAACTTTGTGTGCCAGATTGTGTTGGATCAACATTATTATTTATCGGAAATACCAACGTGTCTCCTTGCGCAGAAATTAATCCGACGTTAAGAAGCAGTGCTACTACTGCCAATTTCATATGTAGTAATTTGATTCTCTTCAAACTATAATATTTTCAATGCCTCTTTAATTAATACTTCAACTGACTCTTCTCCAGTCGCAACTTTATCGATTGCTTTTTCTGCAGAATTCTTTGCAAAACCTAATGAGACTAATGCTGTTAACGCATCAAATTGATTCGTATTGTTTGAATTGAATATATTTTCACTTGAAAAGGCCATCTTTAACATTTTATCCTTCAAATCAATGATTACACGCTGTGCAGTCTTTGCTCCAATACCTTTTATACTTTGTATCGTTTTTACATCTTCACTGGTAATTGCACTTGCAATTTCTCCAGGCACTAATGAAGATAGCATGATCATCGCTGTATTCGGCCCTATTCCAGACACAGAAATTAAATGGTTAAACATTTCACGCTCTACTTTATCTGTAAAACCATATAAAATTTGGGCATCCTCTCGAACAATTAGTTGAGTATACACTAAACAATTCTCAGCAGAACCAATAGAGCTGAAAGTATTCAAAGAAACTTTTACTAGATAACCAACTCCATTGCAATCAATCACAAAATCGGTTGGGTTTTTTTCGATGAGTTTACCTGTTAACTGTGCAATCATTTTTATTTGTTTTGAGCGTCGACTACCGCAACTTTTACCATGTTAATAATTTCTCTTACTGAAGATCCTAATTGCAATACATGAATTGACTTCTTTAAACCAACAAGTATTGGTCCTATTGCATCCCCCTCAGTCATTTCTTGTAATAACTTATATGCAATATTCCCCGAAGAAAGATTAGGAAAAATCAGTGTGTTCACTTTTTTATTAGCCAGTGTTGAAAAGGAAAACTGTTCGTTCATCAAATCATTATTCAGCGCGAAGTTTGCTTGAACTTCACCATCAACAATAAGGTTCGGATCATTTTCCCTCAACAATTTCACAGCTTTTGACATTTTCTTAGCATCGTCGCCTATTGAAGATCCGAAATTAGAATAACTTAAAAGTGCAATACGCGGAGTTACTTTAAATTTTCGAATGGTCTTTGCTACATTTGATGTTATTTCTGCTAAATCTTCTGCCGACGGGTTGAGGTTAATAGTAGTATCTGCTAAAAATAGAGGGCCTCTCTTTGTGTTCAAGATATACATCCCTGCAATCTTAGTTATGTCTTTTTGAAGACCAACTACTTGAAGAGCTGGGCGGACTATATCTCGGTAGTTTCTTGTGATTCCCGAAACCATTGCATCAGCATCATCCATTTCCACCATCATGGCTCCAAAATGATTTCTTTCACGCATAATTTGAATTGCCTCAAATTCAGTCATCCCTTTTCGCATTCGCTTTTGGAAAAACTCTTTACCAAAAAGGCAACGTCTTTCTTTTTCTTCATCGCATTTCGGATCAATAATTATGGGATTTTCTAATTCGATATTATACTCTTCAATTAGTTTTTCTATAATATCTCTTTTTCCTAAAAGAATTGGATACGCAACGCCTTCTTCTGAAGAAGTCTGAGCAGCTTTTAAAATGTTTAAATTATCTGCTTCGGCAAAAACGACTCGTTTTGGAGAGCTTTGTGCCTTTTCTGTAATATTTCTTATTAATTTATTATCAAGACCTAATCGGTTTTTGAGTTCCATTTCGTAGGCATCCCAATCTTGAATTGGTTCTTTTGCTACACCAGAGTCCATTGCTGCTTTTGCTACTGCAGGTGCAACTTTATAGATTAATCTTGGGTCAATTGGTTTTGGAATAAATTGTTCTTTTCCGAATGAAATATTTTTCTCGCCATAGGCCTCGATAACTTCTTCAGGAATTGTTTCTTTTGCCAATGATGCAATAGCCTTCACAGCTGCCATTTTCATTTCCTCGTTAATTGTAGTTGCTCTGACATCTAATGCTCCGCGAAAAATAAATGGGAAACCAATTACATTATTCACTTGATTAGGATGGTCGGAACGGCCTGTTGCCATAATTATATCTTCTCTCGCACTCATGGCGTCATCATAAGCTATTTCCGGCTCTGGATTAGCCAGGGCAAAAACAATAGGATCTTTCGCCATTTTTTGAACCATTTCTTTTGAAACAATTCCTCCTTTCGACAAACCTAGAAAAACATCTGCTTTACTAAAAACGTCTTCAAATTTAATTGCTTTTTTATGTGAAGCAAATACTTGTTTATTTTCATCAAGATCTTTTCGTCCACTATAAATTAAACCTTTCGAATCGAACATGAAAATATTCTGTACTTTCGCTCCTAGAGCGCAATAAAGCTTTGCACATGACTGCGCTGCGGCTCCTGCTCCAGAAAAAATAATTTTTACGTTCTCAATTTTTTTATTGGCTAACTCCAATGCATTTAAAAGGCCAGCAGAAGAAATTATTGCTGTTCCGTGCTGATCATCATGCATTACGGGTATATTCAATTCTTCTTTTAATCGTCTTTCAATTTCAAACGCTTCTGGTGCTTTAATATCTTCAAGGTTTATCCCTCCAAATGTTGGTGCTATTGCCTTAACAGTTTGTATAAATAGCTCAGGGTCTGAAGCATCAACTTCGATGTCAAAAACATTAATGTCAGCAAAAATCTTAAAAAGTAAAGCTTTACCCTCCATTACAGGCTTAGAAGCTTCCGGACCTATATCTCCCAAGCCAAGTACTGCTGTACCATTTGAAATAACCGCAACTAGGTTCCCTTTACTTGTGAACTTATAAACGTCATCAACGTTTTTAGCTATTTTCAAACAAGGCTCTGCAACCCCTGGAGAATAGGCCAAAGATAAGTCTCTTTGAGACGCGTATGGCTTCGTTGGAACCACCTCAATTTTCCCAGGTTTTCCTGAAGAATGGTAGTCTAAAGCATCTTGTTTCCTAATTTTAGCCATAAAGATTATTTGAAGCCGATAAAGATACTAAAATCATACGACTGTAAGATTATTCCCAATAAAAAAAGGGATTGAAGTAGTTTCAGCTTAAATCTTTAAGATGTTCTTCAAAAAGAAATTTTAAAAATACAATTCAACTTTTTGAATTGTATTTTTAAAGCATTAGAAGCACCGGAAATATGAACCTTAATTTTGAAAAATAGTGAAGTAATAAAATGTCAATTCTTAGATGAAGAATTGAGGGATTTGCTAAGCAGCTATAAGGAAAACTGATTTACTTTTCCTTTTTAACAAAATTCTCAATTGCCCCCGTCATTGAAGGCGCATTTGGTTGTGGAGCATGTAAATCTAAACGTAGCCTATTATTTACTATTGCATTCGCTGTCGTTGGTCCAAATGCAGCAATTACCGTTTTATCTTGTCTGAAGTCTGGGAAATTTTTTAATAAAGATTCAATTCCCCCAGGGCTGTAAAAAACAAGCATGTCGTAAGATACATTCTCCAAGTCTGATAAATCCGAAGCAACCGTTCTATACAAAATTGCCTTTGTATAATTTATTGAGTTTTCAATTAACGTTGCCGGTATTTTATCTCTTAATATATCTGTACAAGGAAGTAAAAAATTCTCTTTCTTGTGTTTTTTAAGTGTGTCAACTAAATCTACAATCGTTTGGCGACCATGAAATATTTTACGTTTTCTATATGCTACATATTTTTGCAAATAATAGGCAATCGCTTCAGAAATACAAAAATACTTCATGCTATCAGGAACAGAAAAACGCATTTCTTCGGCAATTCTAAAATAATGATCCACTGCCGTCTTTGAAGTTAAAATGACAGCTGAATGCTCACTCAAATCAATCTTCTGTGTTCTAAACTCTTGCGCATCAATACCTTCAACATGGATAAAACTTCTAAAATCGATCTTAATGTTATATTTGTCAGCTAAATCAAAGTATGGAGACTTATCTCCTTGAGGCTTTGGTTGTGATACGAGTATAGTTTTTATGCCCATCATTCCTGTGTAAATCAGTTATTAATGTAATTGAAATTCAAGTTCAGTAAGTATACTATTACCAATAGTGGCAGAATTTCAAGAGTGCAAAAATACAAAATTATATAATACCATGAAACTTTATGGTGAAAAACTGAAATCCACGACTTAACAATGCGAAATACAAATTCCCCTAATGAAATCGTTAACGCAATTATTAACAGTGCATCTAATCTAATCGTTGATAAGGATGCTACTAAACCAAGTATAAAATAGGATAAGCCTATCAACTCCATTCCTAGAAGTCTAAACTTTATCAACTGACGTATTGATTTGTCTTCTCCGGTTAGAATACTGGTAAAATAAAACCCAATTATTGGCAGGATAAAAGAAATAATTGTTACTCCTAATATTAATAACCAAGCCTTCATTTCATGATTTTGATCAGGGGAAAAAATAATAAACAAAACAGCACTAAATGATAAAAAATAATTTAGCGTTAATAAAAAAGTATGCCTGCCATTAATCAGGTGCGTTTCATTCACATAATGATTTATGTTACTCACCTTTACATTTCCAACTAAAAGTAGTTTAAACAGGTCAGGTTTTATTAGTTTAGAAACAGCAATTAATGTGAAACATAAAAACAATATTACGCCTACTGTTTTCGTCGAAGAAAAACTCCTTAACATCAATTCGCTCGGAATTACATCCAATATTACATTTGTAAAAATGTCTAAACTCATTTAATATTATAAATAGTTTTAAAGAGCAAAGTTAGCTATTGAAATCTTAATTATTTAGCATGATGAGAAAAAAATATGCTTAGATTTGTATTTTAAAACAATTTATAAAATGAGAACTGATTTATACACACATCCAGATTACTTCAATATGGATGATTTATTGTCCGAAGAACATAAACTTGTTAGAGATGCAGCAAGAGCTTGGGTAAAAAAAGAAGTTTCCCCAATTATTGATGAAAACTATGAGAAGGCGACTTTTCCTATGGGAATTTTACCTGGTCTGGGAGAAATAGGAGCTTTTGGACCTTACATTCCAACTGAATATGGAGGTCCCGGCTTAGATCAAATTTCTTATGGTTTGATTATGCAAGAACTTGAACGCTGTGATTCAGGATTGAGATCAACGGCATCTGTTCAGAGTTCTCTTGTTATGTATCCAATTTGGAAATATGGCTCGGAAGAACAAAAACAAAAATATTTACCTAAATTAGGTACTGGAGAAATGATAGGTTGCTTTGGATTAACAGAGCCAGACCATGGTTCAAATCCTAGTGGTATGTTGTCAAATTTCAAAGACGCAGGAGATCATGTAATTCTTAATGGAGCTAAAATGTGGATCTCCAATGCTCCTTTTGCAGACATTGCAGTTGTTTGGGCAAAAGATGAAAGTGGGCGAATTCACGGATTGATTGTTGAACGTGGTATGGAAGGGTTTTCAACGCCTGAAATGCATGGAAAGCTATCATTAAGAGCATCCTCTACCGGAGAATTAATATTCGTTGATGTCAAGGTTCCAAAGGAAAACATCTTACCCAATAAGTCTGGTTTAGGCGCGCCACTTGGCTGTTTAGATTCAGCTAGATATGGTATTGCGTGGGGAGCTTTAGGAGCTGCCATGGACTGCTATGATCAAGCCCTTAGATATTCGAAAGAAAGAACTCAATTTGGTGTTCCAATAGCTAGTTTTCAACTGATTCAGAAAAAACTTGCTGAAATGATAACAGAAATCACAAAAGCACAATTATTAACATTTAGATTGGGGCAACTTAGAAATGAAGGAAAAGCAACAACTGCCCAAATATCAATGGCGAAAAGGAACAATGTCGAAATCGCTTTAGAAATAGCAAGAGAAGCTCGTCAGATACATGGTGCTATGGGTATAACTGATGAATATTCAATTATGCGACACATGGCAAATTTAGAATCTGTTTTAACTTATGAAGGCACACATGACATCCACTTGTTAATTACAGGATTGGACATTACTGGTATTCCTGCCTTCACAAGAGAAATGCCTTCAACATAATTCTAAAAATAGTATACGTAAAGAAGTGGTTAGCATTATAGCTTCCCATCTTTTATTTTATAAGAGAATGATTACTTCACGGCGCTCATTACAAAAGAGCTCTCAACATTTGCTATTGAAGGTATTATAGCCAACTTGTGCTTTAAGAAGTATTCATATTCTTGCATATTATCTACCTGAATCAGGAGGGCATAATCGTGATTCCCTGCAAGGTGATAACAGGAATTCACTTCATTTAATGCAGCAACTTGTTCTTCAAATTTATTCAATAAATCCAAATTGTGCTCTTTTAAGCTAACTAAACAATATACTTCAAGACCCTTACCTATAAGCAATTTATTCAGTTTTACAGTATACCGTTCAATCACTCCTATCCTTTCCATTCGTTTAATTCGCTCGTAAGTCGGCGTGAGTGTCAAACCTATATGAGCTGCAATTGACTTGTTCCCTTGTTTGGAATTCTCCTTTAATAATTCAAGTATCGTCAAGTCTATTTTATCTAAATTTAACTTCATAGAGTGAAGTTACCAATTAAGTTAAGTTTTCATCATATTATAGATGTTTAAATCTATTAAAATGAAATTTAGCAGTAATAAATACTGTTATAAAATATTCGTTTTAGAAATAAGTACTTTTATCAAAAATTAAAAATATGAATTTCAACGAACTCAAACCAGAAAGCTTGATGATGAGCTATGGCTATAAGCCATCGCTCTCAGAAGGAGCTATAAAATGTCCTATTTTTCAAACATCAACTTTTGTTTTTAATAACGCAATGGAAGGTAAGCGGTTTTTTGAGGTCGCATATGGCTTGAGAGAATTAGATGAAAACGAAGAGCTTGGACTAATTTACAGCCGTTTAAACAATCCTGATTTAGAGATCCTTGAAAACCGATTGTGCTTGTGGGATAAAGCTGATGATTGCGCTGTGTTCGAGAGTGGAATGTCGGCTATCACTACAACCATGCTAGAATTCATGGAGCCTGGTGATTTACTTCTATACAGTAAGCCTGTTTATGGAGGAACGGATCATTTTATCCATCACTTCTTGAAAAAATTAAATATTCAAAGCATTGGCTTTTTAGCTGGAGAAACAAAAGAAGAAATAATTGAGAAAATCAATCAATCTGGTAGAGCGGACCGCTTAACAATGATTCATATCGAAACACCTGCAAACCCTACAAATGCTATTATAGATATTGAAATGTGCGCAAAAATAAAAGCACATTTTTCTACAGAAGAAAAACCAGTTATTCTTTCAGTTGATAATACATACATGGGTCCAATTTGGCAGCACCCATTAGAACATGGAGCGGATCTTGTTTTGTACTCTGCAACCAAGTATATCGGTGGTCATTCAGACGTAATTGCAGGTGCATGTCTTGGGAGTAGTAAATTAATGGCGCGCGTCAAGGGTTTACGTACGTTCTTAGGCAATATGGCTGGACCCTGGACTGGGTGGTTGTTAATGAGAAGTTTAGAAACGCTAAAAGTTCGTATGGATCAACAAGCTCAGAACGCCGTTAAGGTTGCAGAATTCTTAAACAACCACCCATCAGTTGAAGCTGTTTATTACCTTGGGAATACTGCGAAAAAAGGAACCGCTGAAGAAAAAGAAATTATTAAGCGTCAATTTAAATCACATGGCGCAATGATTGCATTCGATATAAAAGGTGGAGAAAAAGAAGCATTTAAGTTTTTAGATAGCTTGAGCTTAATTAAGCTAGCAGTTTCTCTTGGAGGAACAGAAAGTCTTGCAGAGCATCCTCAAACAATGACTCATGCTGATGTTGATCCAGAGGATAAAAAAGTGATGAATATTACCGAAAAATTAGTGCGATTGTCAATAGGTGTTGAGAATTATGCTGACCTCATTTCGGACATTAAACAGGCACTAAAATAAGACATTTCAACATCAAAAAAGGATGTGCAAATCTGTACATCCTTTTTTGTGATTGAATTCTTCTGTGGGTCATCACATAGAAAACCGTTCGCTTTGGATAGACAATCACATTTTTCTTCAAACACGCTAAATAACTTCGCGAATGTCCTTAATATTCAATTGAATGGATTCTCGATCCTTCCATCTATTAACTTCAATTGTATAAACCAAATCAAATGGTAATCCTGACGCAACAATATCATATTTATCAGACATGTTAAACCCAATTCCTTCAATTACAACGTCATGATTTGGTTGCGTCATTGACAACTTAAGGTGCGCTTCTTTAAGAATTCTAACATCGGTAGAGAAAACATTTTTACTTATAAAAACAGGCTTCATATTCTCAGGTCCATGTGGCTCAAACTGACTTATTATTCGCTTCAGTTTTGGGATTCTTAACCTATTCTCGTTAACACCAAAAATCTGATCAAATGATAGTTCAATGTCAACAATTTGCTCAGGTGTTAATGTTTCTTTCGATATTGTTTTTTTTACAACGGCCTCAAAAGTTGTTTTAAATTCGTTAAGATTTTCTGGTTTCAATGTCATGCCTGCGGCAAAAGTATGTCCTCCAAATTGATCAAGCAGATGAGCACACTCGGCAAGTCCGTTGTAAACATCAAACCCCTTTATTGATCTTGCCGACCCAGTTATTAAACTGTTTGACTCTGTTAACACTATTGTAGGTTTATGGTAACTTTCGATTATTCTTGAGGCTACAATTCCTATAACTCCTTTGTGCCAATTCTTATTAAAAATCACATTAGTGAATGCATTAGCTTGGTTAGTATCTTTCTTCAAGATTTCCAATGCTTCTTTTGTAATGTCACTATCTAATTGTCTTCTTTCTAAATTATCCTGATTTATCTCTTCCGCTAAACTTAAAATTTCATCTGTGTTTTTAGATATCATTAATTCAACTGCATATTTGCCAGATCTCAGTCTTCCTGCTGCATTAATTCTTGGTGCAACTGAAAAAATTAAATCTGTTAGCGTAACAGGAAACGTTTTTTTCGCATATGTTAAAAGAACTTTAAAGGCTTCTCTTGGGCTTTGGTTCAATTTTTTTAGACCGTGAAAACTTAAAATTCGATTCTCTCCTGTGACATGAACAATATCTGCTCCGATACTCAAGGCTAATAAGTCAAGATACTGAAATAGCCTTTCTTGTCCCCAATTATTCAATTCACATAACCCTTGTAGCAGTTTAAAGCCAACTCCGCATCCGGATAATTCCTTATATGGGTAGTCACAATCTTTTCTTTTCGGGTCTAATACAATTGCATCGGGTAGTTCTTTACCCGGCGTATGATGGTCGCAAACAATAAAATCAATTCCTAATCCTTTGGCATAAGCAATTTCTTCCAGTGACTTAATGCCACAATCCAACGAAATAATTAATGCCACTTCATTTTTATGCGCAACATCTATACCCAACTTGCTTAACCCATAACCCTCTTTGTAGCGATTTGGAATGTAAAAATCAAGCGGTAAAGTATCTCTCAAAAATGAAAACATCAAAGCTACAGCTGTCGTGCCGTCAACATCATAATCTCCAAAAAGCATTACTCGCTGTCCTTCATCGATCGCCTCTTGTAATCTGCCTACTGCATGATCCATATCTTTCATAAGAAACGGATCATGCAAGTCTTCTAGTTTTGGACGGAAAAAATCCTGTGCTTCATCAAAAGAACGAATATCTCGCTGTAAAAGAAGTTCTGCCACAATTTTATCAGTTTTCAACTTTGAACGGAAGTCTTCGACGATTGTATTCTCTATTGGAATTTTGACTTCCCATCTTTTTTGCATACTTTTTGATTTAAGTGAAGGTGATATTACTAATTTTGATTGCATATATATATTAAGTTATGAAAATAGTTGGTTTAGTTGCAAGTCTTTTGATGAGTTTATTCTCTTTTTCTCAAAATTCATATTATTTCTCAGAACCTTTGCCTCTAAATGGTGAGAAAATTAGTGCTGTAGATAATAACTGGTTTGGCGAATACTCATCCCTAGATCAACCAAGTCATTATATTATCGATTCAGAAGGGATTGCAATAGTTGCAACCAATATCTCGACTATAAGCCGTGAAACAATTAGAGAATCTTCAACTTATAGTGTGCGAAATGGATTTATTCATGGTGTGATTAAAAATGATTCTATTCCATGTATTCTTAAAGATGAATTGTACTATTTTGGAGTTCAAAACAAAGAAATAATAATAGGCTCAAGCACTAAAAACATATTGCTCAAATTTGATATCAATGGTAATTACATAATTAACATGTATGATAATGGTAATTATATTCCTGCAAAAATTTCGTTTAAAAGTGGAACGTTTTCAATTGCTTATTTTGATTATGACTTCAATACTAAACAATTTAATTTTATTAATGAAAAAAAATCAATCTCGCAGGATGATACTAGTTTCATTATCCTTTCTCCCAATGAAAAAGAAGTAAAACGACTTTTTAAACGCTCTATTTTTGGAGACCAAAAAATATTTAAGCGGAAGTAAAAATTTAGATTAAATAAGTAGAGAAGCTTGGTACAATTTAATCTCGTCCCAAGTAAATTTAGCCCCAACCATCTCTTTAATTGGCGTTAGTGATCCGCCTTCGTAATCCTCGAATAAATCAAATAACGCCGAAATTGTCTTTCCTTCCATGACGTGTTTTAATTCAATTTTTTCAGCTTTTATGAGACGGACACAATGCGTACTTATTGTTCCAGTCGACAATTGTCGTTCAGACGAAACTTCCTTTATTGATTTTCCCGCTTTAATCATTTCCAACGTTTTGTCGAAAGTTGAAAGTTTTGATTTCGAAGCTGTTTTCCTTTTCTTTGATTTCGTCTTTAGTTGAATAAAATCAGTGTCAAAGTCAAAGGTTGAGTTTGTTGATCGAATCTCATTTTTCACCAATTCAATCTTACTCGTTTTATAATTCTTTATCTCTGGCGACCAAATGGTTGATTTCTCTATAAATTTCCCATCCCTTACACAACGTACTAATAAACCGGTCTTTTTCAATTTTATAATAACATCGGTTAACAAAAGGTCAAGGTCTTCCAGTTCCTCATTGTATTGTTTCGTATTCTTTTGCTGTTGAAGCTCTGCCATTTTCTTTAAATTTGAATAAAGCACACCATCCAGAATTTTAAAGAAATATTTATACGCGGCCTCTACCCGTTTTGAAATTTGCTCTAAATCAACTGGCTTCGTAGTAAATAATCTTGTTAGTTCATTTCTAAAGGATTTTGACGGAGTACTTGTGCCACTTAATAGTTGAGACTGATGTTTCACCCAGGTTCTGTTTTTTCCCTTGTGTGTTTTTGAAACTTGATTCTTATAAGTAGACTCATGTGTTTGCCAAGCGTTTACCATATCAAGCCAATCATAAGTTTTCATTAGCTCATCCCACAAAAATTTGAATGTAGAATCGTCGAGCTGATTCGTTAGCAATTCCTTTGATACTTTTGTTTTTGAATACTCTACAACATTTACATCATTATTCAAGCCGTTTAGCTGTATTGGCTTCAAAAGCACCATCCCTTCCAAAGACCTCAGCCTTGATAATGCAACATATGCTTGACCAGGAACGAACACTTTTGAAATATCGATTACAGCTTTCTCAAATGTTAATCCTTGACTTTTATGAACTGTTATAGCCCAAGCAAGTTTTAAGGGATAATGAACAAATGTTCCGAGTACTTTCTCTTCAACCTCACTTGTGGTTTGATCTAGGGTATATTGAATGTTATTCCATTCATACTTTTCTACGGTGATCGTTTTATTCTCATTAGGAAACCGCACACAGACTTCATCATCTTCAATTCCGACGATATTTCCCATTTTGCCGTTAAAAAAAGCCTTGTCTGGAGATATGTCATTTTTAATGAACATCACTTGCGCTCCAATTTTCAATTCCATCACCTCGTCAATTGGATATAAATGTTCTGGAAATGTTCCTGTTACCTCTGAATTATATTTTCTGGATTTCGATTTCAAGCGAGAGAGAGCTTCTTTGTTAATTCTATCCGCATCATTATTATGAGTAGTAAGTGTGATATAGTTCTCATGCTGCGTGGCATCAAAGTCAATTTGAACATATTGATTTAGCAAGTCCACATCAACCTTTGTTATGTTATTGTTTCTAAGATTATTTAAAACGTCCAAAAATTTCTCATCATCTTGTCGATACACCTTTTCAAGTTCAATATACAAAGGTGGGGCTTCATGAATTGAAAGTGCGTTAAAGAAATAGATTCCATGATAATAGTCTTTTAAAAATGACCATTCTTGTGGTTTAATCACCGGTGGCAATTGCAATAAATCTCCAATAAAAAGCATTTGCACTCCGCCGAATGGTTTATTTACTTTACGAACATTTCTCAATGTCCAATCAATTGCATCCAGGACATCTGCGCGCAGCATACTCACTTCGTCAATGATTAAAAGCTCAACACTTCTCATAATTGACTTTCGGGTCGCATTCATTCGAAAATTGCGCATCAATGTAGATTTCGTTTCCAACTTTACATGCTGCGTGAATTGTGCTGACACTTTAAAATCAGGAATAAATCCTCCGAATGGTAATTGAAAAAAAGAATGGATGGTAACTCCCCCCGCGTTTAATGCAGCGATGCCCGTTGGAGCAACAATTACTGTTTGTTTATAGGTTGAGCTTACTATTTTTTTTAGAAGCGTCGTTTTTCCCGTTCCAGCTTTACCAGTTAGAAAAATTGACCTATTGGTTTGATTTATAAAACGCTCTGTAAATTCTGCAATTGCATTGGACTCAAAAGACTGGTTTTCTATCATCATCTTATTTAAGATAAGTAAAAAAAATAAACCGATATGAAATAAAAACAGTTTATTTTTTACTTAACTAGTTACATTATAATTGAAACAGCACAATCAACATCATATTCAGTAGTCTGCACTATAGGACTCATTGCAAAGTCAAATTTCATTTTTAAATCGGTTTTTTTAAACTGTTTGTCAATATTAACTGGGCACAAAGAATAGCCTTACCACCTATACTTATAAGAATGAATAGGCAGTTATGTCTTACATTCTAACGTTCAAATATTCTTACCAGAGATCAAAACAAGTGTAAAAAGTATAAATACTATAATCATTTGATCGCAATTAGAAATAATGCTCCAATTTTTTAAAAATAGAGAATTATACCTTTAGAAGTACAATTGTATAGACAAATTATGAATACATCTCTTTTTAATATATTCTAGTTTTATTATATCTTCTCGATCAAACTACTCTAAAATTAACAAACTATGTTTTAATTTCCTTGAGTGCATTAATATTCTTATTCATTTATTCTTGTTCAGTCAGTAAAGACATACTTAAAAGTGACTATCAAGCTCAAATAATTGAAAAAATCCGGATTTTGCTTAAAGTTTTCGAGGATACATTTCAGCCTAGGATGCGATTTTCATATTTATTCTGAGTATGATTCAACGAATGAATAAATGGGTGCGCCAAATAAAATTAGTAGATGAATTTAAATAAGAAGGTCCAAAGGTTTTTTTTGCAATAATAGGGTGTCTCGAGTTTCAAATGGTGCTTGCAAGATTGCTCAACCAGAAATTCTTGAAAAAATAAAGTTGCTTCAGACTCTTTTTATATTATTCTCGTTATTAAATCGTTGAAATTAGATATATTAGATGTTTACTTTCCTATGAAAGTCTAATATTAAACTAAATTATCGCCATGACTAACGAACATTGCTTTTGACTTTACTTTTACGATGAAAAAAATACTCGTTTTATTTTCTATTTCTTTTCTTATCTCTTGTTCAAAGAACAATGAAAATTTATTTGAGCACAGTGGTGGATCACTAAAAATGGCTCTTGAAAATCAGCCATCTACTTATTCCCCTAGACATGTTACGGATTATTATTCTGCAACTGTTCTTTACCAAATGTCTGAAGGACTCGTTAGTCAAGACCCGAAAACACTAGACATTATTCCTCGAATTGCTTCTGAATGGACCGTTAATAATGATGGGATGAAATATAGTTTCAAAATTCGTGACGATGTGAAGTTCCATCCACACGAATTGTTTAAATCTGAAAAAGAACGCCTTTTAACCATTTCTGATGTCGTTTACTCAATGGAATTAGCTTGCTCTCCAAATGAAGACGGAAGTTTACCTTCATCCTACTCTCTTATTTTTAAAGATCTCCTCAAGGGGGCTAATGCATTTTTCGATCAAACAGCCGAGACTATTTCTGGTATAACAACTAAGAACGATATCGTCACTTTTGAATTACTTCATGACGATAAACATTTTCTCCATAAAATGGCCAATGTATACTCATCTATTAATTCAAAAAAAATTATTGAAGGTGGAAGAGAAGAAGATAAAATCGGTACTGGACCCTTTATTTTTTCAGAATTATCAAGTGGTGATCAACCAACATTAACCCTAGTAAGAAATGTTGATTATTATGGTAAAGATAAAAATGGAAAAACACTGCCCTATTTAGACAGCGTCATTTTTGAAATTGAAAGTAGAAAACTAGAGCAGTTAAATATGTTTGAACAGAAAAATCTAGATATGATACTCGGCTTGCCAACGAGCAGAATTTCTCAAATGATTGAAGGACGTATTCAAGATTTTAACTCGTCTCCACCTAAATTAATCCTGTCCAATAACCCACTATTAATATCCAACTTCTATTATTTTAATTTAAACGATAATCGTTTCAAGGACCCACTCGTCCGAAAAGCTTTTAATTATGCAATTGATAAAGAGTCAATAGGCCGAGATGTCCTTCGTAATCAATATTATGACTTGGGATATTACGGTATTGTTCCGCCAATTTCAAAAGCGCTTCGTGGATATGATTTTAAAGCTATTCGAAAAGACAGCTATACTTATAATCCTGAGACAGCTAAAAAGTTGCTTGCCAATGCTGGGTATCCAAATGGAAAAGGGTTTGGAAGTGTGAATTTGCGCTATAACATCAATGATACCCACTCATCTGTTGCCGATGAATTCGCTAAACAAATTTTCACAACCCTCAACATCAATGTCAATATTGACGGTTCTAGCTTTGAACAATTGAATAAAGATGGTGACGTTGCTGATGGTGACATTTTTAAGATGGGATTTGCTGCTGACTTCCCAAGTCCTGAATCATTTCTAATGAATTTCTACGGTCCCCTAATTCCTTCCGACAGCACTGAACCATCAACAATAAACCGAGCTCGCTATTCGAATTATCTTTTCGATGAGTTTTTTGATAAAGCGAGAAATGCGAAAAAAATGTCTGACAAAATGGATTTTTTCACAAAAGCAGAAATTGAATTAATGAAAGACCCTCCAATCATTCCATTATGGTATGTTGGTGAAATTCAAATCACGAAATCATACGTGCGGAACTTGCATTTTAATGCCTTAAGCTACTTTGATTTTAAAGAAGTTTATATCAAAGAATGGACTGAAAAGGAGTACCGAGCTTTTCAAAAAACAAAATAATTGTCCTGATATGGCTCAGTCTATAAAGGGTGTTTTCTTTTTGATTTTTGTTGCTTTTTTCATTAATGTCAACTTTTCTCAAACCACTCAAGAAGTTAGAGGCTCTGTCTTTGACGCTGAATCCCACTACCCAATTACTGGTGTGAAGATCATGCTAGATATAAAAGATACACTCCATAAGTTTCGCGCGCTTTCCTCTATAGATGGCAATTTTATTATTTCAAATGTGCCTATAGGAAAATATGAAATGGTCATTCGCTATTTAACTTATGAATCTAAAACAATAACCATCGAGGTGAACTCAGGAAAACAACTTATTCTTGAAATTCCTTTGCAAGAAAGTTTTTTAGAACAAGAAGAGGTAACGGTTTCAGCCAGAAAGCAAGGTGAAGTAATTAACGAGCTTGCTTTATTGTCTGCCCAACAGTTTAGCGTAGAAGAAACCAATCGTTATGCTGGTTCAAGATCTGATCCCGCAAGAATGGCTTCGAACTTTGCGGGTGTTGGTGGTTCGGACGATTCACGTAACGATATTGTTATTCGAGGGAATTCCCCTTTAGGCGTCCTTTGGAGGGTGGAAGGGATAGACATTCCTAACCCTTCACACTTTGCTATATCAGGAAGTACGGGAGGGCCTGTTTCAATTCTTAATAATAAAATTTTAGGAAATTCTGACTTCTTTATGAGTGCTTTTCCTGCTGAATATGGGAATTCAACATCTGGTGTTTTTGATTTAAAATTACGCAACGGTAATAATGACAAACATGAATTAACTGCTCAATTTGGCTTTTTAGGGACCGAGTTGATGGCTGAAGGACCTTTAACTAAGTCTGGAAATTCGAGTTATCTTGTCATGGGGCGTTATTCAACACTGAGTCTTTTTGAAGTGCTGGGGGTCAATATTGGCACAGACGCAGTGCCAAAATACGGAGATGGTGCATTTAAAATGAATTGGCGTTTAAAAAATGGTGGTGCATTATCATTCTTTGCTATAGGTGGTGCCAGCGATATTGATATTCTAATTTCTGATAAAACCGAATTGACCGAAGATCTATTCGGAGAAGGTGATCGTGATCAATTTTTCAGTACAGCGATGCTTGTAACTGGTCTTTCTTTTAAAAAACCCGTCAATGAAAAATCCTTTATTGCTGCAACGCTCGCATATTCTCATGAAAAACAAACCTCACATCATGACTTTTTAATACGAAGTATTGATTCAAATAACGCGATTAGTATTGATGATAAATACAAATTGATGGATTACAAATTCGCTACTTCTAAAATATCAGGGTATTTCAGTTGGAATCATAAACTAAACAAGCGGCACTTAATTAAAACAGGCATAAACTTAGATTACATGCTATACAACATGATTGACTCAGCACTCCAAATTGGGCATTCATCTTTGAATCATGATGATTTCAATCTGCGCTGGGACTATCAAGGTAATGCAGCATTGATTCAATCATTTTTCCAGTGGAAATGGAAGATTACTGAGAAAATGGCATTTACTGCAGGTGTTCACAACCAATATTATTCATTGAGCAATAGTTATAGTATTCTTGAGCCTCGATTAGGTTGGAAGTTGAAGTTGAAAAATGGGCAAGCTATTAGTGCTGCTGCTGGCATGCACAGTCAAACTCAACCACAGTATACTTACCTATTTCATCAAAATGATGCGGTTACAGGTGAAAAAAAATATCATAATATAACTATGGATTTTACACGAAGCGTCCATTCTGGAATTGGTTACGAGAAAGCGTTCAAGAAATCTTTAACTTTTAAATCTGAAGCCTATTACCAACATTTATATAATGTGCCAGTTACCATAGCGCCTTCATCATTTTCGATGATTAATAGTGGAGGTGGTTTTTCAAGATTCTTTCCAGAGCCTTTAGAAAATACAGGAACTGGTTACAATTATGGCATAGAAGTTACCTTGCAAAAATATTTTAGTAAGTCCTATTTCTTTCTGCTGTCTGCAACATTATATGATTCTAAATATCGTGGAAGTGATGACATCCTTCGAAACACATCTTATAATGGATTGTATATTGCAAATCTATTGGCTGGAAAAGAATTTAAAATTAACGAAAAACAATCCATAACAATTGGTGGTAAAATTACTGTTGCTGGAGGGAAAAGATATGGGTATGTTAATATCCCCGCATCTTTATTAGTTGATGATATTGTCTTTTTAGATGATGGTTTTAATGAGCGGCAATTCTACGATTACTTTAGGGCTGATATTAAGATAAATTGGAAGCTCAACGGCAAGAAGACGACACATGAAATAGGACTAGACCTCGTGAATATTTTTAATTCTAAAAATTTATTGAGCTTGGCCTATGCTCCTAACCTTTCCGACCCGAGTAAAGAACCAATTTCAGAAAAACAACAATTAGGATTTTTACCTATTTTCTACTATAAGGTAGATTTAAGAATTGGGGAGAAAAAGTAATTTACCAATTCGGACAACTGTCACATCCATTTTTAGATCTTAAGTAAAGAAAAAATCCTAGCACAACTTCTGCTGACCCATATCCATAAGCATGTTTAGTATAGGCGCTTGGATCAGTCGGTCGATTTCTAACTTTCAATTGGTGATGGAAGCCAAGACCTCCTTTTGCTTCAAGGAACACATGTCTAAAAAACTCAAATCTCGCGCCTGCATGGAGTGAAAGACCATAACCTGACATCGAAATGGTACGTACATTTTTTTTGCCTGCAAAAATGAAGTCGTTAAAAGAAAGTAATCCACCAGCTGAAACTCCTAAATTTGACGAAATGACAAACCAATCTTTATTACCTGTCTTCAACCAACGATCTGTTCTTGTTAATTCAAATCGAATATAGTTAAGGCCGTCAGAGTTTTCGTAATGAAAATTTTCTCTATCCGTAATGACTGGTTCAGAGTTATAAATACCCGACCACGTTGAGTCTATTCCAGTTTCAATGTTCCCACTTAGCAATACCTCATTCTTGTCTCTGAAAATATACTTCATGTGATCATAACCAATTGAAAGAGCCCAGTGCTTTTTGAAGTAATAGCCAATTCTCACATTAAATTGCGGTATGGTTATTTTATTAATATTAAAATACGCATCAAATGAAAATTCCTCTGGATTGTCTTTCGCCTCTACTCCTGCTAATGTAAAGTCATAACCAGGGCCCACAAAATTCATGTTGCTGTTAGTATATACGTCTCTATTGTATCCCCAATAACCGAAAACAGTCCCCTTATCATGGGTTACTTTCTTCTTCATTCTCTTTTGTCCAAAAGAAAATAAGGGTATTAATATTAAAAAGAATAGTATGAGTCGCTTCATTTTACTAAGTCATTTTCAAAAATGCCACTTCCTTTTCTGACAATTTTCTATACATTCCACGTGGTATATCTTTTTTAGTCAAACCAGAGAATGTTACCCTGTCTAAGCGCATCACTTTATACCCCATCGATTCAAAGGATCTTCTCACAATTCGGTTTTTTCCAGAATGTAATTCAACACCAACCTCTTTAGCGTTTTCGTTATTTACATATTCTGCATTGTCATACTTCGTTGTTCCATCTTCAAGTTTGATACCTCTCATCAATGTTTCTAAGTCTTCCTTTGCAACTTTCTTATTTAAGGTAACATGATAAATCTTGCTGGCCTTATGTTGCGGATGGGTTAACTTTTTAGCTAAATCACCATCATTTGTAAACAATAACAATCCAGTAGTTTCTCTATCTAAACGTCCGACAGGATAAACTCTTTCTTTACATGCTTTTTTAACCAATGACATAACTGTTTTTCTTCCTTGAGGATCATCCATTGTTGTTATAAAGCCTTTTGGCTTATTCAACAATACGTATCGTTTTTTCTGAGCTATAATAGATCCTCCATCATATTTAACTGTATCTGTTGGCTTTACTTTGTAACCCATTTCTGTGATTACGTTACCATTCACAGAGACAACACCTGTCTTAATAAGCACATCAGCATCTCTTCTTGAGCAAACACCTGCGTTCGATAAATACTTGTTTAATCGAACTTCATCTGTGTTAAATGATGGTAATGGATCCCCTTTTTTAAGTTTATCCTTGTAATCAATAAAACGGGCTTTAGCACGTTTTTCAGATTCAGATTTTTCAATCTTATTCCCTTTTCTCGACGTTCGATTCAGTGTTTTACCACCTTTCGTCGTCTTTCCCTTGGCATCTAAGCCTCTTGTTCCTGATTTTCTTGTGTTCATCTCGAGCATAATTATTTGTGCAAAGATAGGCTTGAAAAGCTAGAAAGGACAATTATGAACGAATTTATATTCTTTATGATTGATAATTGAGATCAATAATGAACAAATTCAAGGGGTAAATGCATGCTCAATATGCTCCAATCTCATCCCAAATTGGTTTAGAACGATAGAGATAACGTCCAGTCGGATATCATCATCACTGTTTTGTTGATTAATATAGTGATTCGCAACTTTAATGATTTGTTGTTGTTTTTTCCATGTAACAGCTGTATAAGGTTCACCAAACGCGGACGAATGCCTTGTTTTGACTTCTACAAAAATTAATTTTTTGTCTTTTTTACAAATTATGTCTATTTCTGCATTTCGAAATCGATAATTGCGGTCAACAATCTCATAATGCTTTCCTATCAGATGATTAGTTGCAATGTCTTCTCCTTTTTGACCCAGTTCAATATGATTCATTTTACATTCCTAATAATTTGTGTTTTTTCTGCGACTCTATATTAAGTTAGACAGAATTATTGAAAGAACAATGAACCGTTGTGTTAAATAATTGTACATGATGTTATGTGGAAATTACTTGTTTTTCTTTGTATGCACTTTATGCTAATAGGGCAAAATAACATTTTAATTCTATCAAAAAACTCAAATTTGTGCCTTAAATCTATTGGAGTAATTGATTTAGCCGGCCATTTACCAAAACAACTTTCTCCCTATAAGACTATTTTCATTTTTTCAAATTCCAAAAGTGTTTTATCCAAGAAAGATGTGTCCCGAGTTATTGATTTTCTCACCGATGGAGGAAATTTGTATTTAGGCTCTGAAAGCTGGCCTTTTCAAGCTGAATCGAATCAAATAACGAGAAAACTCTTCCAAAAAGAATGTTATGGGGATTTTGAAATAAAGAGCGCTGAGCCCGCATCAGAAAAAAGTAATTTACATTTAATTGAATTAAAGGAGATTCCCGCGGGCGAGACTACTGTTGCTTTTCCTCTCGATTATCGTTTACTTGTTGAAGCTTGGGTAGGTAACCAACCACTAATATTAAGCGGTTCAATTGAACAAGGTCGAATAATAATCGATGGAGGCTATTCCCGATTTTACTGTGTCAATTGGAATTCAAACACGCTCCATTTGTTTCAGAAAATAATTGCTTTTTTTACTTAAAGGATATTACGTGGTTAAAAGTCATCTTTCGATCTTCAGTAGATTCTATTCTTCCCCCAAAAGTTCCATTGTTTCTTTTGCCGCGACCTGTTCTGCTTTCTTTTTAGAACTTCCAGAACCCATGCCGAATTCTTTAGTGTTAACCAATGCTACAACTACATAATGCCATGTGGAGCGATTATTCTCCTCCTTGATCACACTAAATTCAATTGGTACTCTGTTTTTCTGTCCCCAAATATAAAGCTTCGATTTAAAGTCTATTTCCTCTTCAAGAATTTGATTAAAATTCACGTATTTTCTAAATACATGATTGTTGATACATTTTTTTGTTGCGCTGTATCCACCGTCCAAATAAATTGCTCCAATTAGTGCCTCGAAAGCATTCCCTTCTATTGTTTCAATTTTTATTGATCGATTTTTATTATAGCGCATTAACAAACTTAATTCCATTTCGTTCGCTATTTTACCTAACGTCCTTCGGCTAACTATTTTTGACTTAATTTTGGTTAAATAGCCTTCGTCTTCGTCTGGAAATTTAATAAAGAGGTATTCAGCAATGACAGAATCTAATATAGCGTCTCCGAGGAATTCTAATCTCTCGTTTGACATTTCTCCGCTTTTATTAGCAATAGATTTATGCGTTAGAGCCTTCTTAAAATAAAAATGTTTCTTTATAGTATAGCCGAATTTTCGCTGAATGAATTGGCTAATTTCTAGCTCTTCCTTTGTCTTTTTTTTGCCAAAGAAAGGGAGTAAATTAACCACTTTATCCTATATATTTCTTGATGATAACGGTCGTGTTATGTCCACCAAAGCCAAATGTATTTGACATAGCGATATTCACGGTTCTTTTTTGAGCCTTATTGAAAGTGAAATTCAGTTTATTGTCCAGCTCTTCGTCATCCGTTGTATGATTTATCGTTGGAGGAATAATATCTTCTTGCACAGCCTTAACACATGCAATCGCCTCAATTGCTCCGGCAGCTCCTAGAAGGTGACCAGTCATAGATTTGGTTGAGCTGATGTTAATATTGTATGCGTGCTCTCCAAATACAGCTTGAATCGCTTTCACTTCTGCGATATCTCCTAAGGGAGTTGATGTTCCATGTACGTTAACATAATCAATGTCCGTTGGGGCTAGATTCGCATCATCAAGTGCAGAAATCATTGTGTTTCTAGCACCAATTCCATCCGGATGAGGTGCTGTCATATGATAAGCGTCTCCCGACATGCCGCCACCAATAACTTCAGCGTAGATTTTCGCTCCACGCTTCTTCGCATGCTCATATTCTTCAAAAATCAATGCTCCTGAACCTTCTCCAAGCACAAAACCATTTCTATCCTTATCAAATGGTCGCGAAGCTGTTTGTGGAGTATCATTACTTGTAGACAAAGCTCTTAATGCATTAAATCCTCCTATTCCAGACTCATTAACGGCAGCTTCTGAACCACCTGTAACAACTGCATCTACTTTGCCTAAACGAATGTAATTGAATGCATCAATCATAGCATTAGTAGCAGAAGCACAAGCTGAGACAGTCACATAATTTGGACCTCTAAGTCCATATTTTATTGAAATGTGACCTGCTGCAATATCAGCAATCATTTTAGGAATAAAGAATGGATTAAAGCGTGGTGTTCCATCACCGTCCGCAAAATTCATACATTCGTCTTGAAACGTTTTTAATCCTCCAATTCCGGAACCCCAAATCACACCGATTCGATCCACATTTGGTTGAGACTCCATTAACCCAGAGTCTTCCATGGCTTCTGATGAAGAAACCATGGCATACTGTGAAAACTCATCTAATTTTCTCGCTTCTTTTCGATCAATGTGATCTTTAATATCAAATCCTTTAATCTCACAAGCAAATTGTGTTTTGAATTTAGACGCATCAAACTTCGTAATTGGAGCAGCACCACTTTTCCCTGTAATTAAGCCTTCCCAAAATTCATCCACATTGTTTCCAATGGGAGTTAAGGCTCCAAGTCCCGTAATTACAACTCTTTTCAATTCCATTTTCGCGACGTTATCAAATACTATTATCGTTACTAATTTGCGTTTTCTTCTATGTAAGAAATAGCGTCACCAACAGTTTGGATATTTTCAGCTTGATCATCTGGAATTGCAATATTGAATTCTTTTTCGAATTCCATAATTAGTTCAACAGTGTCAAGAGAATCAGCACCTAAGTCATTTGTGAAGCTCGCATCATTTGCTACTTCATTCTCATCAACTCCTAATTTATCAACAATGATAGCTACTACTTTTGATTTAACATCAGACATTTCTTATTTTTTTAAGGGTTTATTCTGCCGCAAATTAAGTCACAAAATATCAAATACACAAGGTTTTATTGATAATATTCAATAATCTCGTCTGATGTTTTTCTTGTTAAATCTGGTACTTTGACTGATTTTGCTGGATAACCAACGGGGATTAAAAGGAAAGGACGTTCGTTATCTGGACGATTCAAAGCCTTAGCGATGAAGTTCATAGGGCTCGGTGTGTGTGTTAAGGCCACTAGCCCCGCGTTTTGTATTGCCATCAATAAAAATCCAGACGCAATTCCGACAGATTCTGAAACATAGTAATTGTTGATTTTTTTATCATTCTCTCCAAATTCGTATACTCGTTTCATCACCACTATTATCCAAGGTGCAACGTCGATAAATTCTTTCTGCCAAGAGGTTCCAAGTGGTTCCAGGTCTTCAATCCACTTATCGCTCATTCTCCCGCCATAGGATTTTTTCTCTTCTTGTTCTGCAAGTTCGCGCAGTGTAGACTTTAATTTAGCATTAGAAATAAGGCAAAACGTCCACGGCTGTTTATGCGCACCAGATGGAGCCGTCGATGCTGTTAAAATAATATTCTTAAGGATTTCAATTGATACTTTTTTATCAGAAAAATGACGAACAGAACGACGTTCATCTGCCCAATTGTAAAACTGTTCTGACCGTTCTAACATTTCAGCTTCAGAATATTGTTCAGGTGAATATTCTATATTGGGATGCTTGTCATTCTTCATTGAAAAGATTTGTTTGGATAAATATAATCATAGTTCCCTAGTCCTATCTACAATAATTCATAACTTTGCTCCATGGCAACAAAAAAGATAGCAATTTTTGCTTCTGGAACCGGGTCGAATGCTATAAATTTAATTAACTATTTCAAGGGAAATTCCTCCGTAGAAATTGGTTTTGTTTTAAGCAACAAAAAGGACGCGCCCGTAATAGAATCTGCAAGTAAGCTTGGTGTGGAAACTATTTGTTGTTCAAACAACCAAGCTGCCGATGCTGATTTCATGATTCAGCTGTGTGAAAATTATGCGGTGGATTTTATTGTTTTAGCAGGTTATTTGAGGTTAATTCCGGCATTATTAGTCGATCTGTTTGAAGAGAGAATAATTAATCTTCATCCGTCGTTATTGCCAAAATATGGTGGTAAAGGTATGTACGGTCATCACGTTCATGAGGCTGTTTTAGCGAATCACGAAAATGAGTCTGGAATCACGGTGCATTTTGTCAACAAGGAGTTTGACAAGGGCCGTGTTATTGCTCAATTTAAATTCAAGATAGAAAATGGATTTGAGTTAGCTGATGTTCAGCGTGAAATAAGTCGCCTGGAACAATTGCATTTGCCTCTTGTTATTGAAGGAGAAGTTTTGAAATAAAGAAGATTAGAAATTATGGGAGATTTTTTTGGAGGTTTTAGTTGGATTGAAATTTTTAAGGCATCAATGGTTTTATTTGCTGTAATTGACATTTTGGGTTCAATTCCGATTATTATAAAGTTAAAAGAACGTTCAGGAGAAATTCATGCATTGAAAGCAAGTCTTGTTTCATTTTTTATCATGATTAGTTTCCTAATTCTTGGTGAAGGGATTTTAGGATTGTTCGGCGTTAATGTGGAGGCATTTGCTGTTGCAGGCTCAATAATATTATTTGCTATGGCGCTAGAAATGATTCTTGGAGTTTCGTTGTTCAAAGATGAAGTCACAAGCAACACCGCTAGCATTGTTCCTTTGGCTTTTCCCATCATTGCGGGAGCGGGATCGATGACTTCGATTATCTCTTTAAGTGCAGAGTATCATCAACTGAATATCTTTATTGCTATTTTCATCAATATTTTATTGGTTTTTGTTGTGTTGAAATTAACCAAAGCAATCGAAAAGATAATGGGGAAAGGAGGGATTGCTATTCTTCAAAAAGTTTTTGGAATAATTCTACTAGCTATAGCAGTTAGGTTGTTTTCGGAAAATGCTAAGGAGCTGTTTATGTAACGTGTAATCTTCGTTTTTGCGGTTTAATCTTTATAAAAATAAGCCTTCACTGTCCTCCTGGAGAGAATGATCCAGGGCCATTTTCTTGCCCTTCGATTACCTGCATCCCATGCTTAAATGTTTTTTCATTAACGACCTTTCCACGTTTATCATAAATTTTAAAGCTACCATGCTTCAAACCATCTTTGTATTGAATTTCTGATTGGAGTTTTCCTCTACGACCATACTGTTTTAATGCACCGTGTAATTGGCCCATTTTATAGTTAGTTACAACAGCCGGCATTTTACCGCCTGGATAATAAGCAATCCACTCACCATGTTTTTTGTCGTTTTTATATTTTCCTTCTTCCGTTTTCTTAAAGTCTTTCGATGAATACGAAATCGCCTCCCCTTCCTTTCTGCTTTCAAGCACAACATGATCTTTCATGATACTGTAGTCCATCTTTGATTTCTTCTTGAACAATTTGTAGGTAATCAAATCTTTCGATCTGCCATTATCAAAAAACTCTTGCCATTCTCCTACTTTCATGTCATTGTCGTATTCTCCGATTATTTTTTGTTTTCCGTTAGGGTAAAAAGACAACCAATCTCCTTTCAGTTGACCTTTTTTAAATGTTGCCTGATTTTTCAGCTTACTGTTTTCCCAATAATTGTTCCATTCGCCTTCTTCTTTTCCGTCAAGGTATGTACCTTCCATCAACAAAGTTTCATCCTCATACCACGTTTTCCACTCTCCATTTTTCAAATCATTCTTAAATGTCCCTTTCTTGAACATTGTTCCTTCTTTGTAAAAATAAGTCCATTCTCCAGAACGTAATCCATCTATGAAGTTTGCATAATAAGATAGCTCTCCTGTTGGATGCCAATATGTCCAAAGGCCGTCTTGTTTATCTTCTATAAATGATCCATTGATGTCGCGGTCTCCTTTATTGGTATACCACGTCCACTCACCTATTTTCTTTCCATTTTTATATTCGCCTTCTACATTTAATTTTCCTGTATCGTAAAAATAATTGTACGCTCCATTGAGTTGACCATTTTCATAATGACTTATCTTTTCTTTGTCTCCTGTGTAATAAAAATAATTCCACTCTCCGTCTTTCTCGCCATTCTTGAAAAAACCATTCAGTGTAGAATATCCGTAGATGCTAATCTCCTCAAATTCTCCATGTTTCCGACCTTCTTTGTAATTGTACCATTCTTTTACTTTTCCAGTTGTATAAAAACTTGTCATTTCGCCATTCCCGCCTACTATTGTTTGTGTGTGGAGAGAGTCCGGTAAATAATACTCCCAAATAAAGTTTTCAGTTGATTTAATTTCTACAACAGACTTTACTCGTCCATCACGGTAATAATACTTCCAAAAGTTTGAAGGCTCGCCTTTGGTATAGTATCCTGCTACCTTCGTTTTACCTGTTTCGTACCATTCATTATATATGCTGTCCTGAAGATTTAATTTAAAATACCCCTCTTCTTGTATTGCACCATTTGGAAAGTACTTCACTGTTGATCCGTGCAACATATCACGGTAATAATTACGAACCTCTTCGGTTTTTCCAAATTTATCATAATACGTCCATTTACCATGCTTCTCGGTTGTTTCACCATAGTTATCCTTGTAATATTTTCCTCTCGATTGGACGCGACTTTTATTAACATCCCAATACGTTTGTTTTTGTTTTGACAGGTTTTCTTTCTCTACTTTCTGCGCAATGCTTAATGCAGAAAAAAGAACGAATATGAAAAGGAGCTTACTTTTTAGCATTTGATGATTTTTTATATAAGTAAAAACTGTCTATTAGTTACTTTGTTAAGAAAAGAATTCCTTGAAAGAGTAATACCACTCCAAAAGAAATAAAAACTATACCAATTAACCGATTTAAACCTTTTAGAAGTTTATCAGTTACTAGAGGCCGCAGGCTTTTTGCACCAAAAATTTTAAGTAAATCAATAGAGAAAAATGTCATTAAAATTGATGAAATAAAAATAATCATAGTGTATGAAGACCCTCCTTCTGCAACATCTCTAGCTCCTAATGTCATAACAGAAAACCAATAAAACACCACCAATGGATTGGCGAGATTCAGCAGAAAGCCTTTGAGACCTAGTAGCAAGTAACCTTTTAAATCTTGAGTTTCTTCACCAAGTGGCGTGATTTCAAAACTTTTGACTTTCTTTAAGAGGTTGTACAATCCGTAACAAAGAAACAAGCTACCTCCAATAATTCGAAGTACTGAATTGTCGTCTCCAGAAGATAATTTATCTACTTGATTATAAAATAAAAAAGCAATTGCGATGTAAACGATGTCATTGAGAATAACACCTAAATCAAAAGCGATTGCTGCTTTTACTCCCTTCCGAATACTGGTTTCTAACAATACAAAAAAGACTGGTCCAATCATTATACTTAGTATAAAGCCCGTAACTATGCCTTTGAGTAGTAAATCCATTCGAATTTTTCGGTTTCCACAAACTTAAGGTTTCCTTTATCAAAAGAAACAGTTTCTTGTCTAAAGTTGTGAATGTTTTTAATACAGGTAGCAAAAAATCAATCGACTTTGTTTACATTTGCATTAATGTGGATGGAACAACTTCGTTTACAGTTGAAAACTGATTGAAGAATGAAAATTATAGCAGCGAATCAAAAATTAGAGAGCATCATCAAAAAAGTTGAGAAAGATGGCGTTAAAGCAAAGAACTTGGTTGAAGATTTAAAAGAATTAAGAGCTTATGCTTTGCAAGAGAAAGATCCTTTAGTAACAAAAGTTTTGCGATTATCCTATGAGTTTTTGACAGAAAACAAAGCATTTAATGTTCAAGCTCAATATGAAGAGGACGAAGAAGAGAATGAATATCCTCTTGAGATTGAAGAAAAAGAAAACATTTTGTATTTGTTAAATCTTCTAATGAAATCAGATCACAAAATAAATCGTGAAGAAATTAAAGATTATCGTACAGCTTTAAAGCTAGAGTTATACTAGAAATAATAAGCTATTCAGGGAAACCGTGTCATTTATTTGGTGCGGTTTTTTTATTTTATGGCTTTAACACCCAACCCTTCTCTCTTTGTTTTCGTCTTATGATTGAATATAGGCTTTCTGGTTTGTTCTATATTTTGGATTTATTATCCTTGCAGGTATCTGAAAAGAGTTCTATGTTGGTTACTACCTAATCTTTATGCTCTTTTCAGATTTTTTTATGCTCCTAAGTATGACCCTGTAACTTCGAAAATTATTTGCAATAATTACAATACGAAAAATATTCATCGGCATGTTCGAATGGCACATCGCTGTTGTACATGTCTTCTATAATTCGACCAAGGTATATTGGGTAATTTATTATAATTTCATTCAGGTCAACGTCTTTTCCCTGAAGTATAAAGGGTTTGAATTTCTCCGAAATAAATGACACGATGCACGATTCTGGAATTACACCATGCTTTTTATAATACAAGTATGCATACTGTGTTAATTGTAGTAAATGCTTCTTTGTTGTCGCTGAGAATGAGGCCGCAACATCATCACGACTATTAACCCCTTTTTTAAACTTTACTTCTTCAAGCTTTACTTTTCCGGATTTATAGTCAATTATTCGAATTTTACCTCCCACACTGTCGATCCTGTCAATAAAACCGCGGAGACGTACTTTTTTCTTTTCACCAAGAACCTCTATTTCCACTTCTTGTTCGTAATGCGCTTCCAATGATTCAATAAAAACCAACTCTTTCTGTTGGGATAAAAAATCAACTTCGGATTTCAAAAATTTCTCCGTTAATTTCAATGCCATTTTATATGAAAGGAAATTTTTCCCTTTCTTAAAAGCATCTTCATCATTGTTAAAATGCTTCATAAACTGTTGCTCCACGACCATTGAGTAATTCTTCAGCATTTTTTCTATATCGAAAGAAGTAATATTAGATGGTGCAGGATCCACTTTCTCCCCGGCCTTGTTAAAGCGCGCAAAAGGCATGTAAAGTATTTCCAAGGTGTCGTGAATAAACGTTCCAAAAGTATTACTCTCTATGTCTTCTTCCACAGTATCTTCCTCTCCAAATTCCATCACATATCTGTAGTAGAAATCCAGTGGACAGGTAATGTATGACTTTATCATAGAGGCTGAAGTAGAGCGTTCAAAAAGCTCATCCATTCTACACTGTATTTCTTTCGTTTTCTCTATTAATTGTATGTCGGACCGACTTTCTCCTTGTAAAGAATATATCTGATGATTGATCTTGACATTTGTGTTTTCTCGACTTAATTCCATTTCGAGTTGCATCAAATAACGACTCGGTTCATTGCTTCCAATAGACTCATCAGCACTGGTATATGTTACTGTTAAATGTTCGCATTTATGCAAAAGCCGGTAAAAATGATGTGCAAACAATCCTTGTTTATCTCGCGGAGTCGGCAATCCTAAGAACCTTCTCAAATCCATGGGAATCATCGTTTGAATGGGATTTGTAGGGGGCATCTGACCTTCATTCATACCAACACATATAATTCGTTTGAAATCAAGCGCGCGAGTTTCAAGTAAACCCATAATCTGAAGTCCATTAAGCGGATTCCCATGATAAGCTATACTCTTCATTCCCCAATGCTGATTAAATAAATGCTCAAATGATTTCATGTCCATTGGTGGCAATCCTTCTGAAATAATATTCTCAAAATCAACTAAAGACTTGTCAAAAGCTTCAATGACTGCTTTTTCAAAAGAAAATTCATCTTGAAGGTTCATGTAAACAAGTTGATTCAAAGCTCTCACATTCGTCATTGCCTTTTCCCAAGAACTATCGACTGTGTTAGTTTTCCAGTTCTCGCAAATTGTGTCTAACAATTGACGTGTTTGTGTCCCAATTTTTAGATTCTTCGGGTTAACAAAAATTCTGTTGTATTTAACAATCTGTTTTTCGGCTTGTATCAACATTTTCTTTTCATCGTTATTAATGATTCCCAAAACGAAAGGATGATTACCAAAATCCTGTAAATCGCTAAAATAAAGCGACTCCGTTTTAAAACGTTTCTTGTTTTGTTGAATAGAAAATATTAACTCAACCCACGTTTTTAATGATGTGTTTCGGATAGGTAAGCCTAGAGTAATGTTTGCCTTTCCGATTGTTTTTGGTAAGTTTTTGATAATCGCGCCAATTAAAGACTCGTCTGCAAGTAACAACAATGTGTCGTCGATTTCTTGCTGATTCATTTGGCTCAACAAAGTTGACGCAGCTTTAACCTGGCCCGTTTTTTGAGCGCATTCAATCACATCAACGAGCAATGCTTTCTTTTTTAATTCATTGGAGGTAAAGTCTAAATCATTCTTATCTAAAACTACACTTAGTTCTCTCAAAAAAGCACCAGCCTCATGCGCTTTATTCTTTAAATAATAATCATCGGCATCGATAATTATATCAGCGCGTCCCATAACGTGCAGTTGTTTTAGAATCGATAATTCCGCTTTAGAAAGGGCATTAAATCCAGCAAAAATAAACGTTTTAGCTTTGTTGACTTTAAAGAGAATGTCAATGTTATCCGATAGGAATTGAAACGATTTGCCTGCGTAACAACTTTTTATTGCTTTCAATTGCTTATTCAATTCATAATAATATCCTGGCAATTGATCCCAGAACTCCATGAACTTTACCTGACTTTCAGTGAGCTTCTCTTCTCCGAAGCTCCATTGTTCAATCTCCTTGATATCCGCTAAATTTCTGAACACTTGTTTTGCATCAAGAAGGTACCTGTCTATCTCATTAAAATCCGACAATAGAGTTGTTCCCCAATTTAAAAATTCATCAAATGAAATGTCAGCCGTTAATTGTGAGGGACTCGTATTGTTTAAATTTGCTTTCTGATGAATTTTATACAACAGAATAAGCGTCCTCGTTTTATCAATAACTGTTTCTTGGCTGTAAGACTTTACCCATTTATCCATCGTCGTTATTTCTGGAGCCAGAATGGGCTTTTCATAAACTTTAAACAGCTCTGATGTTAAGTATTTTTTCGCTCTTTCTGAGGGGAGAATTATCGTTAAATCGCTTAAAGATTTGTTTTCCGAGTGAATTTTTTTTGCCAGTTTTTCTATAAAATTCATGCTACACTTTTTTCGTTAAAAAACTCCAGTAAGTTGAACGGTTTATGGCCCCTAATTTTACATTAGGATACGCATTAACAAAACTTGATGGGTACTTCATTTTTTTCTTTTTCGCCCAATCTGATTTGTAAGCGAATAGTTGTCCTTCTTTGATTTCAATAAAGTCCATCTCTTGTTTTGTGCTCGTTCTCCAGAAATAAACTTCATTTTGGAGATCGTTCATTTTTATCCATTTGATCCTTTCGGCAATCACATAATTTTGCCATAATTGTGACATATCATTGCGAAGATTTGTTGGATTAAAGTTTCTAATAATTGTATTTCTGATACCGTTATCTGCAAAGTAGAAAGTGTGCGACTTCTTTAATTCATAGCGATGGCCATTGTGAAACGAATCCAATCGAATCAACACGAATGCATCGACAAGAAGATTTATATAACGCTCTACAGTTTCATTGTCAAGCTCAGAATGCGTTGCAATTTCGTTGTAAGACAGATGTTCGCCTAAATGAAATGCCAAATACTGCAACACTTTCATTAAATCTTCCTTTTTATTAATTCTTTCTCCCGCTTTTAAATTGGTGAAAATTGCATCGTCGACCAAAACTTTCAAATGTTCTTCTGCATTGTCAATATCTGTAATAACTGTGGGATAACTTCCAAAAATCAATCGTTCTTCAAGGAGCTTTTCTTCGCTGGGAAGTCCAAAATGTTGAGCTGATTCGAAAAAAGAAGGAGGCCTAACATTTATTTCTAGTTCTCCCTGTTGAATCGCTTCTAATAAATCCTGTTTTATCGAAGGGACATAAGAACAGATAATAATAACTGTCGCTGAAATCTCCCCCATTAAAACGGCTTCTAAAATTGCTCCTAAATTATCTAAGTATTGTGCTTCATAAAAAACTATTATTTCCTCTTGAATTGACTGTATAGATGCTGTTTCTTTTAATTGATCTTTTGTGGATTTTTCCGAGCAATTTAATACTGTATGTGTTGCCGAAAGCTCATTTAACGCATTAAGAACGATGGTCTTTTTACCTGCTTTTCTTGGTCCTTGAACCAACAGCAGTTTGTTTGTTTTGAGTTTTTCTTTTACTATTTCCTGTTGATATCGAGGGATGAAATTGGCTGACATATATTAATTGCTCATTGTTTTGTTCAGCTAAAAATAATCATTTTTCGCAAAATTCAATTGAATATTGCGATTTTATCAAGTAACGCTAAACAATAAGTCGTTCGATCAATTGGTCACCAAAAGAATACGGGATATATGCCAATGAAGGAATTCGTTTCGTTAATATAATTGGTGTTTTTTTACCCATTGTAATTGTTCCATGCGTGCTTGATAAACCCATTGCATAAGCAGCATTTATTGTCAAGGCGTTCAATGCTTCTTCTGGTGTCATTTTCATTTTCACGCAAGCTAACGACCAAACAAAACTGAGGTTGCCGCTTGGTGTCGAGCCAGGATTAAAATCACTTGCTAATGCAACAGGCAAATCATTCTCCATTAACCGCTTTGCATCGCCAAAAGGAATACTTAAGAAATGAGAACAGCTAGGCAGAATTGTCGGCATTGTTATCGAGCCTTTTAAAGCTTCGATATCCTCTGCTGAAATCTCTTCCAAATGATCAACCGACAGTGCGTTTAATTCCACGGCCTTTTTGACTCCTCCTAGTGCTGAAAATTGATTGACATGAACTTTTGGTTGAAGTCCAATTGCTATTCCGGCTAGAAGGATTTCTTCCATTTCATCTACTGAGAAATAGTTGTTTTCACAAAACACATCGATATAATCCGCCAAATTCTCTTCTTGAATTTTCGGAATCATCTCATTAATAATTAAATCTATGTATCCTCTATGATTCATTTTATATTCTGGCGGAAATGCATGCGCGCCAAGAAATGTTGCTTTAATATCTATTGGACACTCATTTTTAAGACGCTTTATCACTCGAAGCATTTTTAATTCTGCCTCTACCGATAAGCCATACCCTGATTTAATCTCTAATGCACCTGTTCCGTATGACATCAATCGTTCTATTCTCTTCTTCGCATTTGAAAACAATTCATCCTCAGACATTTCTTGCAATCGTCTTGCAGAATTCAAAATGCCTCCTCCTTTCAATGCAATATCTTCGTAGGTTAGACCATTAATCCGGTCAACAAATTCTTCCTCACGGGCTTGTGCAAATACAGTATGTGTATGTGAGTCGCAGAACGCTGGAAGAACAAATTTCCCTTCAGCATCAATAACTTCAAGATCTCTCCAATCTGTTATTCCGTCCCAATCGTCCATGCTTCCATAAGCTATTATCTCACCATCTTCAATTGCTAAAAATGCGTTTTCAAGTATAGGAAGCTCTTTCATTTCTTCTCCTTTTCGAACAGCCGGCAGATTTTCACCGTATTGAACTAAGCCTTTAATGTTTTTGATGAGAATTTTCTGCATAGAACAAAAATGAGAATAATGATTGGTTTTTACTTTGTTAAGGCGAATTAATTAATTTTCATGTTGTCGATTGAATAAAATCTATAACTTTGCGACCGCTTCCTTAATTACCAGAAGGAAGTTGTATTGCTCGAGTGGCGGAACTGGTAGACGCGCTGGATTCAAAATCCAGTTCTTTCGGGAGTGCGGGTTCGATTCCCGCCTCGAGTACAAGACGGGACAAGTTCTTATTTTTAGAGCTTGTCCCGTTTTTCTTTCCCGTCAAATCCTTTTGTAGTAAAGAGATTGCTGAAAATAAAGTGTTTAATCTTTCAGTTCAATAACGGTGTTTTTTAATAAGTTCATTAATCTCCTGATTAAACTCTCTAAAGTCTTTTTGCATTTCTGATAAAGAATAGTGAACTCTAAAAAATGTGAATATCTATGCCTTTTTATTATGAGTTAGCTATACAAAGGATTTTAAGCTCTTAAATGTCTTCCTTTTTGAAGGAAATATCAATGTTGATGTATTATTTGCTTGGAGTAGAACCCGCATGGGAGGTTGGGCATTAGCCTAAAGCCCCATAAATAGGAACAACTATAAGCATAAACAGACTTAAACAAAGAAAATATATCAGTTTAGCAGATTACTATAAACGACATCATTAACGCCAAGTAAGAGACCCTTACGCTTGGTGATGTGAGAGACGCACTCCAGTCAATTAGGGTTGGAGCCGTCTACTCGATTACCCAACGTTTTTATTAATGTATTTCCCAATAAATATTCCAGTAACTATTACAGTATAAAAATGACTTGCAAGACTTAGAATTACTGTTGCATTTTTTGCTAACCTATTTATTGGTACAATATCCCCAAAGCCAACTGTAAGTGTTGAAACAAAGCTAAAATAACGTAGATTATTCAATTTTTGAACACCTGTCCCTAGGTTAGTAAATGAATTTGGATACATACTTTCAATAGTGATAAAAACCAAACTTGACACTAAAATAAGTAGGATAAAACCACACATTACAGCAGAAAGCATTTCACGATTTACCTCTTTTGACAATAATATCTTATTAAAGACATTGAAAGTAAGAACTAAGAAATAAATTATATAGGAAATACCAAAATATATATAATATTGTTTAGGTTTCATAATATCTGCTATAAACGCCAATGTTAGGATTACAAAAAAGAATGAAAAGAAAGTCCTAAAATATTTACTCTTAAAAAAAAGCAGAAGCCCAACCAAACCATGTTGAAATAATAGAATAAATTTTGCATTTTGCCCCCAACTATTTGGAACAAACATCTGACCAAATAAAAGCAATAGTGTGCTTAATAGTAATACTTTATAAGGGTTATTATTAAGAAGTTTAAGCATCTTTAAATTCTTTTTTATAAAATAGCATATACATTATTGGTACAAATAAAAGGGTAATGACGGTTGCAAACAAAAGCCCAAAAATGATTCCAATTGCCATTGGTCTCCACATATCTCCGCCACCAATCCATAAAGGTATTAAACCTAATGAAGTTGTAAAAGTGGTCAGTAAAATTGGTCGAAATCTTCCATTTGCTGAATGAATTAGGGCTTCCATAGGAGTTCTTGATTCATTTTTTAATTCTACTTCAATCGTATCTATTAATACAATGGCGTTATTTATTACGATCCCTGCTAATGAAATAACTCCAAGAAATGCCGTGAAACTAAAGAAAGATCTTGTAAGTAATAATCCAGCAACTATTCCAATGATACCTAACGGGATTGTTAGCAAAATAATACTCAATTTTCTAATTGAATTAAACTGAATCACCAATAATAAAATAATAATAAAAAAGGCTATTGGCAATTTTTCACCAACTGCGCTCATTGCTTTAGAGCTAGATTCTGAATCTCCTCCCAATTCATAGCTGTAATTGTTGTTCCAATCTTCACTTTTTTCTTCAAGCCAAGGTGTTAAAACATTGGTAATGTCGTTTGCTGTAACTCCATTTTCTAATCTACAATTTACTGTAATTGTTCTGTTTAAATCTCTTCTTAATATTTTTGCATATTGCCATTCCGGAACTATGGTTGCTATTTGAGATAAAGGGATGTTTCTTCCAGTACCTTGTGCAAAAATAGATATGGTTTCTATATTACTAAAAAGAATCTCTTTACTTATAGAAGACTTCATTGTAATAGGAATAGTGTTATCTCCGTCTCTAAAATCGCCTACTTTTTGTCCAGAAAGTGCTGCATTTAATGAAACAGCTATATCTTGGTTTGTAAAACCACTTTGACTTAATTTGTTTTGATCAACTTTAATTTCAAACTTTTTTATTCTTGGACCCCAATCATCATCTATGCTTTTGGCTCCTGGTATTTCTCTTAGTTTAGTTTTAACTTGATTTACTATTTCATATAAATCAACTATTTCAGGACCTTTTATTCTTACTTCAATAGGGCTTGCAGCTCCCCCACTTGACCCCAATCTTTTTATGGTAACATCTGCATCTAGTAAGTTTTTAAAACAAAATTGCTCTAATGAGTCTATCACCATTTGATTTTCATCTCCTGAACTTGTGTTGACTAATATGTGGGCATAACTTGAATTTGCTTCTTCTTGTCGATAGCCCAAATCATATGAATTTGGTCCTTTTCCTATAAATGAAGACCAATCTAGAATACCTTTCTCTTTTTTTTCAGATACTAATAAGGTTTCCTTGATATATGTTTCGATTTTTTTTATTTCTTCCTGTGTAGATTCTATACTTGTTCCTAAAGGTAAATTAAGATCTAGTGTTACTAAATTTCGTTCACTATCAGGCATAAAATTTACAGGAATCATTTTGAAACCGACTAATGAAACAAAGAAGCAAATAACTATTATACCTATAGTTATTAATGGTTTCTTTATAGATGTTTTTAATAATTTATTGTAATACACATTAAGTTTATCAAAAATTGAAGGCTTTTGATCTTTACTTTCCTTAATTCGAATCATTTTTATAGCTAATAATGGAATTATTGTCAAAGCCATCAACCAAGAGGATAGTAAAGCTATTGTGATTACCACAAATAATTCACCCATCACTTCTCCCATCACAGATTCTGCTAAATAAAAAGCAAGGAAAGCAGCAGAAGTAGTTAAGGATGAAATAAGTAATGGAAACATTAGCTCGCTACTACTTTCTATAGCTGCTGTAATAGCTTTAGTTCCTTTTTCCATTTTTACCATCATTGTTTCTGCTATAACTATGGCATTATCTACCAACATACCTAATGCCATTATTAAAGCTGCCAAAGAAACTTGGTTAAGCCCAACATTGAGTACGCCCATTATGAGTAGGGTGCATAGAATTACTAATGGTATTAGTGAAGCAACAACAAGGCCTGTTCGCAATCCTAGAAAAATAAACATTACTAATAAAACAATGACGATACTTTGCATTACATTAGAAACAAAGTTGCTAATATTATACTCTACATCAGTATCTTGCGAGGCTATTCTGGTTACAGAAAGTCCAATAGGCAAAGTTTTATTATAATCAATGAGCAATTCATTTACAGTTTCTCCCAGTTGAATAATATTTGCTCCCTTTTTTAAAGAAATAGAAAGTGATAAAGCAGGATTACCATTAATGAGCACCATAGTTTCTTTGGGCGAAATATAATCTTGTCTGACTGTTGTAAGATCGTTAAGCTTAATTGTTTCTCCATCACCAATGGGAACAAGAATATTTTTAATATCCTCAATGGATTCAAGATTCCCAGAAGGTTCTAAAATTATTCTTTCGTTTCCTAGTTTTACCTCTCCTGCGGCTATAATGATATTTGTAGAAGAAATATTATTTTTTAACTGGCTTCCAGATAATCCATATTTAGCCAATTCGGAATCATTAAATTCAATATAAACTCTTTCTTCTATTTCTCCACCTATTTCTACTTTTGCTGCATTTTCAAGTGCTATGAGTTTGTCTTTTAAGTTATCTGCGTATTCTTTAATTTGTGCATACTCAAATCCATCAGACTCCATTCCTAGCATTATACCATATACTACCCCTACATCTTCATCTTTTACTTCAGGACCATAAATTCCGCTTGGCAAATCGTTTCTTATACCATCGATTTTTCGTCTTAATTTGTCCCAAACAGGTTGTAGCTCTACTGCTTTTACATTGTCTTTAAGTGCTACAACTATAACTGAAAGACCTGTTCTTGATTGACTAGATACATAATCTAACTCTGGTAATTCTTGTACTACTTTTTCAATTTTATCAGAAATTAATGACTCCACTCTTTCAGGACCAGCTCCAGGAAAACTTGTTACTACTGTTGCTACTCTTACCGTGTAAGGAGGCATACTGTCTCTTGAGAGAGTATTGTACCCAACAATACTCATTACTATAATCATTAGTAAAATGATGTAAGTAACCCTGTTGTTGTCTATCGCAATTTTGGTTAAATTCATAATTTTATTGCATTAAGTTTACAATCATACCCTCATACAAGGAACGTAAACCAGCTGTGGCTACAAGGTCTCCATTTTTTAGTCCTTCAATAATTTCAAAACCATTGTCATTTAATGCTCCCAGTTTTACAAGTACTTTTTCTGCCGAGAAAGTTTCTCCATCTTTCTTAACTAGTTTATATACAAAATCTCCATCAGAATCATTGCTGATTGCCTTAACTGGAACTATAAGTTTTGTTTCAGTAATTTCAGTTTGAGTTTCTATATTAAATGTAACTTCTGCTGGCATTCCCGGTCGTAAATCGTCAGATGGATTTTCTATTTTTACAATAACCGGGTAAGTAAAATTATTACCCACAGAAAAAGCAACTTCGGTCACAATTCCTTGATAAGTTTTGTTGTTGAGTTTAATCTCTACAGCCATATTGTTGCTTATTTTAGAAATAAATGACTCTGGTACTCCAACAGAAATTTCCAAATCACTACCAATGGAATTTACAATGATAACGGGTGTTCCTGCTTTTGCAAATTCATTTTCAGAGGCGTTTACTGCGGTAACTATCCCATCTGTTGGTGCTACTATTTTTGCGTATTCAAACTGAGAACCTTGTATGTTTTGAGCCTTTATAGAATTGTTATAATTAGCTTCTGCATTTTTAAAAGCATTTTTGGCTTGTTCCAAATCACTTAATGAAGTACCATTTGTTTGGTATAATTTTTTTGTCCTATCCAAACTTGATTTTAATGTATTCATTTGAGATTTAGCACTTGCAACAGAAGCTTTGACTTTATCATAAGCTAAGGAAATATCTTTAGTATCTACTTTTGCTAGTACTTGCCCTTTTTTAACTTTTTCTCCGTTCTTTACTTTTAAATCTGTTATCATTCCATTGGTTCTAAAGCTCAATGCGTTTTCTGTTCCAGATTGAGATTTGCCATTAAACGTTTTTAATTCCCCTTCAGATTGGCTACCAATAATGGCATAAACCACTTTTTTAATTTCCGCTTCTTCTTTTACCGTATTGTTTCCGCAAGAAACTAATGTAAAAATTGCTATAGTGTAAAGTGTTTTTTTCATAATTAGTTGTTACTTATATATTGTAAATATTTATCTTGAAAATCTTTCTTTTCTTTTTCTGTAGCTAAAATTGAATAAAACCCAACACTATTTTCTAGTTTAATAAAGTTGAAGAGGTATTCATAAACTGCTATGGAGTATGCTTGTCTTAGTGAAAATAAATTCTTTTGGGCATCAATTAGCTGGGTTATGTTTATGGTTCCTAATTGATAATTTTGTTGTACCAATTTAAAGTTTTCTTCCGCATTGTCTCTTGCAATTTTTGAATTTTCAATATTTGTTTTACTAGCAATAATATTTAAAGTATTTACTTTTACTTGTAATTGTAAATTTTGAGAAAGGTTAGTAGATTGTTCATCTAATTGGTTTAATACTATTTTGTTCTCATTTAAATTCAGTTTTCTCCTGTTTCCTTGAAAAATAGGGTAAGAAACAGACAACCCAACATTCCAAGTGTTGTTATAAAAATCATTTTCTGGCAATGGTGTAGAAGCTAATCCTCCTCTGTATAAATTTTGGTCAACCTGCCCTTGCAATGCAATTGTTGGTGTGTAATAGAGCCTTTTGTTCATTAATTGTTGTCGTTCAATTGCATCAATGTTCGACAACAATTGTTTTTTTGCAGGATAGTTTTTAATTGATTCTTCTGTCAGAAAGCCAGTTAATTTATGCAATGAAGCTGGTGTATTTATCGCTTTTTCCAAGCCACTATTCTTAAACCAATTAAGGACATTATTGTTTATCGTTAAATCCTCTACATCAAAATCTTGAGGTAAGGTATTATTTAAAAAGGTGTTAAGTTGATATTTTAATGCCAATACTTGAGTGTTGGCCTCAATAACATTTTGTTTTGCACTCGCAAGCTCACTTTGCCATCTATATAAATCAGATTTATTTGTTGTCCCTATTGTATTTCTTTTTTGTGCAAGCTCATAGTTTTGTTTGGTAGCATCATAGTTTTCCTTTTGTATAGACAAGTTAGTTTTTGCTTGTAGTAAAGAAAAATAAGAATTAAAAACCGTAAGTAATTGATCTAGTATTTCTTGTTCTGTGGCATATTCTTGTGCTTTAAGTAAATATTTTTGAATAGAAATATTTGCAATGGCTGATTCAGAATAAATTAACTGTTGTACTTGCCCGCCAACTGTTATAGATCTTTCAGCTTTTCCTAACAAAGCATTTGGGCGGTTTTTATCTAATTGTAATGCAGTAGCAGCAGCATCTATTGTAGGCAGAAACTTACTTTTTGCCAAGGCAATATCATTTGCTGAAAGTTCGATATCCTTTTTAGAAATAGAAATATTAAGGTTTTCTTCTAATGCTTTTTTGATCAGGTACTGGATAGAATAATTAGGATTAGAATTACCCTCATCAGATTTAATAATGTTAGCGGTAAAGATTGTTTTGAATGAGGCAGAAAAATTAATTGCTTTTGCAGTATTTAGATTTATTGAAGTCTCAGTTTTTTCATTAATATGCGTATTCATTTTATCCATTGGTTCTCCCTCAAAAGCATCAGACACCATAATGGACAATTTTCTTAAGATAAACTCTAGACTAGTGTTTTTGGAATAAGCTAACAAACCTCCTAATTTTAAATAATTATCGTTCATTACCAAGCTAGGTATTTTCTTTTCAGCTAGCCTACCAAAAGCATTTTTTGCCGTTTTTTGACTCCATTCATAAGGTACACCAATAAAAACTGCATCTATTGTAGAAGGTAAATTTGAAATTTCTGTACTTACATTGTCGGCTTCTAAATAATGGACAGAAACATTACTATTTAAAGAGTCTTTTAAGTTTGAAACATACTTAGCAAGCAAGTTTTGATTAATGGTTTCTTTCGTTTTTTTGTCTATAAGTATCCCTAAGTGTTTAAAATCTACATCACTTTTAAAATTTATTAATTCAGACTTAATTGACGCTTTAGAAGTTATGTAAGTGAAATTTTGTATACCAGAATTACCATCATTATTAGTAGGAATAGATTGGAGTTTTGAGTTAAAAACGCCCAATGCAAAAGTCTTTTTAGTAAAAGGTAGGTTTTGCAAACTCCCTTTGGTACTATGAGGGCCAACTAATAATATAACATCTGCAATTTTACTTAATTCGGCATATTTTTGCTTGGCTATTTCACTATTCCAGTTACAAGATTTTATTAATGATGCATTAACAACTAATTTATAGTCTATGCCCATTACCTTTCTTAGCTCTTCAGTAATAGAGTTGTTAATTCTAGAACCGATACTATCATTTGGATTATAATCAGATAAAATTCCAATTGATATTGTAGATTGAGCATTGATTGTAAAGGTTATTATAATCAATGCAATAAATAGTAATAATTTTTTCATTAGTCTACGGTTTTATTCTGCAAATAAAAGGTATTCTTTTTCTAATTTTAAAAAAAGAGAGAGTAAATACTCAAGTGAAAGTACTTAAATTTATTTTGAAGCAACTAATTCTGCCACAACTTCTTTAGTGTATTTATCAACTCCATCAACAGCTGACTTTACATCATTTCCTTTAAATGTTCCAACCCATACTAAGCTTGGGTTGGTGGATGAAATGTCATAAAGTGTTGATTCACATATGTAAGAAGTGTGTTTTATTTCTGTAACCTTGGAATTAGAGTAATAATAAGGTTGATAAGCCCCAACATAACCATATAAATTTCCAGTATAATTGTTGTTGTATGGGTATCCCGAGTAACGAGGATAACCTGAAGTAACTATTGTAAGTCCAGTCCTTTGAAATTCAGAATGCTGTTCTTTATCAACCAATACTGTTAATAGTATTTTATTAAATCCTTTTTCCTTAAATTTTTGAATAAATTCTTCAATCTTTTCTTTCGGAACTTCTTTTTTTGCGCCAGGATTAATAAAAGTATATAAACTTGTTTCAGATTTTATACCCTCTTCAGCCAAGTCTAATAACATCTGAGTTTCAAAATGACTTCTTATATTTTGATTTCTAAACATAGAAACTATCATCACTTTATCCTCTTTATTGAGAATAGTGAAGTCATTAATTTTAGTAGACTTTACTAAGTAAGTGGGAGAACAAGAATATATTAGTAATACAGTTAAGCTAAAGATTATTTTTTTCATATTTATTTTTTTAGTTAATATTGAGTAACGGTTTTGTGTATGGAAAGTTGCGTTTTTGTGTGCGAGGATTTCCCGAAGGAAAATCAGACATAACAAAATTGCAACTACCTTTATTTAAGCACTAATTGTAGCAATTTCATAAACGTTGTGCGTTCCCAGTATGAGCTGCTGGAAACACTGCGAAGCTTTTTTTTCTCAAAGTACCAATTAATTGTGAGTAAACAAGTGATAAATTTAAAAAGCAAGTGCAAGTCGCTCGCTTTCTAAGAATAACAGGACTTGCGTTTTTAAGATTTTCATTCGCTGCAATTTGGACAAAGTAATCGTTTACTAATTTGAAAGTATCTTTTTTAATTTCGTAATCTATTTTAACAAAATCTTTGGACCTACCACACTAAATTGGCGAGTAAGTTAAGATACTATTGCTAACAATTAACTTAGCAGGATGAGTAGAAGAAAATACACAGTTCAATACAAAGAAAAAGCAATAGCATTGAGTGAAGAAAAAGGTAATGTGGCAGCAGCTTTAAGAGAATTAGGGATTGGATCACCTATGATTCATCTTTGGAAAAAGGAGAAAGAGGAATATTCCCACAATAGCTTTCCAGGTTATGGTAAACCGAAAATGAAAGATTAAGAGAGAGGAATAGATCGATTAGAAACGGTGTTAAAGGATGCCCAGCTTGAAACTGAGATATTAAAAAAGGCCATCAGTATCTTCTCCAAGAGGGACAGGAAAGGTTTAGGTTCATGAAGTAGCATAAATTAAAATATCCAGTTGAGAAGATGTGTAAACTTTTAAACGTAAGTTGCAGTGGTTATAATCATTGGTTAGAAAATGAAGATATTGTATCGGTAATAAAAGAAATATTTGAAGAAAGCCATCAAAATTATAGTGCACCAAGGATGGCAGTTGAATTAGAAAAAAGAGGGTTTAAAGTATCTAGACCCCAAACAGGGAGAATGATGAAAGCAATCATACTACATCTTATTCAAAGCTCCTTTGAAAGAGGTTAATATCTTTAGCTAAAATTTGGTTCGACATTTGTCCTGCCTCGAGTACTAATAACCCTTGTAGTCATTTGATTATTAGGGTTTTCTGCTTTAACAAAAGCCTATCTAGATAGTATTTAGACAACAACTCCCTATTTTAAAGATTGTTTTATCTTTATAGCTCAAGCACAAGTTGATAAAAACGAGTTGCCTCAACGCTAATTAAATTGAAAAGAATTGAAAGAACAAATAGAATCCATTATTGATAGTCATAAATCTAAGTCAGGGTTATACTTTGACAACTTCATACAAGTTCTTATTTTGTTATTATTAAATACTGCCCTTTTATTTACGGTAACGGATATTCATGCTCAAAATACGAGTATTTCAGGTGTAATTAATGATTACACTAATGTTAGTGCGGTTTCCGGAAATAACTTGATCGTTGGATCTTCTTTGGAATTCTCTGTGGGGGATCGTGTATTGATCATTCAAATGCAGGGTGCTGTAATAAACGAGAACAATAGTTCTTCTTTTGGAGACCCGATAGATCTTGGTAGTTCGGGTAATTATGAATTTGCAACTATTTGTGCTATTCCAAACAATAATGAAATCCTTACCAAAAACATACAACGATCTTATGACCCTTCAGGAGCGGTGCAAATCATACGCGTTCCGGTTTATGATAGCGCTACTTCAACAGGCATATTAACTGCAATGCCCTGGAACGGATCCACCGGAGGTGTTCTTGTCTTCGAATGTACAAGTACATTTACGATGAACGATGATATTTACCTCAAAGGAACTGGACTTCATGGTGGTATTATAAACACATCAACTTATTCTTGCCAATGGTTTTTAAGTGCGTCCGCTTATCATTATGATTTGTCGTTAGGACAAGGAGCTAATAAAGGTGAAGGAATAGCATCCTATATTTCTGGAAAAACAGCTGGTAGAGGGGCTCAATTAAATGGTGGCGGTGGTGGTAATGACCATAAAAGTGGCGGTGGAGGCGGAGGCAATGCTGGTGCTGGTGGAGTTGGTGGCCATCGAATTGCTTCAACATCTTTTAACTGCAGTGGAACTTACCCAGGAGTGGGGGGAAATTCATTGAGCTATTCCAATGCAGACAACAGAATATTTTTTGGAGGAGGAGGAGGGGCAGGTCACGAAAATACTCTTGGGCTTGGAACTTCGGGCTCCAATGGCGGAGGTATCGTCATTATAAGAGCACAGAATTTTGTTGCGCAAGGCCAAACTATAAATGTAGATGCGGCTTCGACTCCGGGAAATTCGTATGATGGTGCTGGTGGTGGTGGTGCTGGAGGAACTGTTTTATTGGACGTTGGTCAGTATACAGGCCAGTTGATAATCAATGCTAATGGCACAGATGGAGGAAGTGTTGATAATTCTGGTCCTTCGAATTGTAATGGGCCTGGCGGTGGCGGAGGTGGTGGTTTGCTTTGGGTAAATCAATCTGCTCTTTCTGGTGGTATTGTTCTAAATAATAGTGGGGGACAACCAGGAATTACAGTAACCACATTTCAAAATAATTGTACAGTAAATAGCAATAACTTTGCATTACCCGGGGAGTCTGGAAGCTTACTAACAGATTTGGTTTTATTCGAAAGTGATTGCGGACTGGCAACAATAAATCAATCTACCACAATCTGTCCTTTGGACAGTTTTTATGTAGGAGGAGCTTGGCAATATTTGGAAGGAGTTTATATTGACACTGTTACTTCGTTTTGCTGCGATACTATCTACACAACAACTCTATCAATTGGGCCTTTAGATGTTGGTGTGGTCCAGAATGGTGCAACATTAAGTGCAAATTTGACTGGCGCTGACTATCAGTGGCTTGATTGTGGCAACAACTTAGCGGTGCTCACTGGTGAAACGAGCCAGTCGTTTACACCTTCAGTTTCGGGTAACTATGCGGTTGAAAATACCCTAAACGGATGTACAGATACTTCAGGATGTATCTTAGTAGACTTGTCAGGGTTAATTGAAATGTATGAAGATATCATTACAGTCCATCCAAACCCAACCTCAGATATATTAACTATTTCAGGGTTAAATGAGGTAAATGGTTTACAGAATATGGAAATTACATCTTCGAAAGGAGAAGTAGTAATGAAAATTAACGGAACGGATCAAGAAATTAATGTTTCGTTACTCCCAGTAGGAGTTTACTTTTTGAACATAAATCATGAGCAAGGAACAGAAAAAATCCGCTTTGTGAAACAATAATACTAGAAGAGCCTTCCATCCCTTATCTGTTATAGAGTCAAATTATTCTTGACTTGATCTTTTCTATTTTTGAATCAAACTTTGGCCTCCCATTTCTATCGGTTGTGGTATTTCAAGTCTTTCTAAAATTGTTGGTGCGATGTCTGCCAAAATACCACTCTTTAGTTGGATGTTTTTATCCATTGTTACAAAAACCACTGGTACTGGGTTTAATGAATGTGCTGTATTTGGAGTTCCGTCAGGATTTATTGCAAAATCTGCATTTCCATGATCAGCGATGACAATAAACTCGTAATCTTTAAGCATTCCTGAAGTTACGACGTCCTTCAAACAAGAATCAACTGTTTCAACGGCTTTAATAATTGCAGGATAATCTCCAGTGTGACCTACCATATCGGGATTGGCGAAATTCAGACAAATAAAATTTGGTGTATTCTCTTTGATGTCTGTAACAATTTTATCGCGAACTTCCAATGCGCTCATTTCAGGTTGTAAATCATAGGTGGCAACATCGGGAGAATTTACTAATATCCTTCTCTCACCTTTAAACTCCGCTTCTCGCCCACCATTAAAAAAGAAAGTAACATGCGGGTATTTCTCTGTTTCAGCTATTCGGACTTGCGATTTACCATTGTCTTGCAATACTTCTCCAAGTGTTTTTGCTAAGTTATCTTTACTGAATATTACATTGACATTCTTAAACGAAGCGTTATAACTTGTCATCGTGTAATAGTCCAATTTCATTGCTTTCATTTCCAATTCTGGGAAATCTCGTTGTGTCAATGCTATCGTTATTTCTCTTGGTCGGTCTGTTCTGAAATTAAAGCACAGCGCAACATCACCTTCTTTTATTCTACCAATTTGCGCATCATTATCCCCTATACAAACGGGTTTAATAAATTCATCTGTTATGTTTTGATCATATGAAGCTGATACAGCTTGTGAAGCAGAAGAAAACAATGTTCCTTTTCCGTTGACCATTAAGTCATATGCTTTTTTTATTCGTTCCCAGCGATTATCTCTGTCCATTGCAAAATAACGTCCAATTACTGAAGCGATACTGATATTCGTCCCTTCAATTCTTGCTTCTAACTCTTGTATAAATCTCAACCCACTTTTTGGGTCGCAATCTCTTCCATCAGTAAATACATGGATAAATACGTTCTTTATTTTGTATTCTTTAACTATTTCGCAAAGCGCAAACAAATGTTCTTTAGAACTGTGCACACCCCCATTAGATACAAGTCCAAATAAGTGTAAAGCAACACCCTCTTTTTCTGCTGACTTAAAAGCTTTGATGAGTACTTTCTTTTTAGAAAACTCCCCTTCCTTGATTGATTTATTAATACGGGTTAATTCTTGATAAACTATTCTACCCGCACCAATGTTTAAATGTCCAACTTCTGAATTCCCCATCTGTCCAGCTGGTAAGCCAACATCTTCTCCACTTGTTCCAAGTGTGGCATTGGGATATTTGGCAAGTAAAGAATCCATGTAAGGGGTGTTCGCATTGTAAATTGCATCTGATTTAGATTTATCTCCGATGCCCCAACCGTCCAATATGATTAATCCAATTTTTTTAACCATTTTTCAGCTTAATTTGAAAATTCGTTCCCTTTGGCGAATTGTCGCCACAGGCAATTGTTCCAAGGTGTATTTTCACCAATTCTGCAACAATAAATAAACCCAATCCCGTTCCATTTTTCGTTCTGACTTCTTCATTACCAACCCGAAAAAACTTATTAAAAATTGCTGATTTATCTTCTCTAGAAATGCCAATTCCATCGTCTTTTACTCCAAATTCAAGACCTGAAGCACTCGTGCTTGCATAGATTTCTACGAGCTCTTTTTCTCCAGAATATTTCAGCGCATTTTCTACTAAATTGTTTAATATAGTTTCAACAATAAATCGATCAATGAAAACATGGATTTCCGTTTTGACACTAGAAAAAACTCGTTTAGAATCGCTGATAGAATTATGTCTTGTAGTGATTTCATTAATCAATTTCGTCAGGTTGACGTCTTCTTTTTGAAGGTGTAAAGCTTTGTTTTCTAATTGAGATGCATTGAGAATGTTGTTGATCATATCATCCAGCCGCGCATTTTCTTCGATGGCTTTTGTCAAAAATTCTACCTGTTTATCCTTATCAAGATTTCTTTTTAATAACGTTTGCAAATACAATTTATTCGCAGCAAGCGGGGTTTTCAACTCATGTGTCACAGATAACAGAAAATTATTTTGACGCTCCGTTAATTTTAATTCTTTTCGAATGGAACGTCGTATCTGCCAAACCCCTAGCAAAAGCAAGAGTAAAAAAACGAACCCTTCTCCAAGAATCATTGTTACTCGACTTTCAACAAAGGATGATTCTTTCGCTAATTCATTGGTTAATTCAATGAGGTGATATCCCCACCAAACAAATTGCAACACAACATAAGCACTAATGACATAAAATATAAGTGCCGTACGTCTATTCATTAATATGCGCGTTCGTTATTTCCTTCTACCCAATTAATAAATGCTTTATTGACCACTTTATTCCCCCCTGGTGTCGGATAATTTCCTGTAAAATACCAATCCCCTTTGTGACCTGGACACGCATGATGCAAATTCTCTATCGTTTGATAAATTATTTCAACTGGAGTAGAAACTGACTTTGGTGTCAAAAGTTCACTGATTTTTGTTGAGATTTCGTCCGCAGAAAATGGTTTGTAAATCTCCTTGACATAATTTTTTATCTGTTCTTTCGGTAAGCCAATTTGCTCTACGCACTTTTTATAAACCTCATCAATAACAGATGTCATTTTTCTATCTTTCAATAAATTAATCGCAGCATCAAAAGCAATGAAATCTCCCATTTTAGCCATGTCAATTCCATAACAATCAGGATATCGAATTTGTGGAGCTGATGAAACAATCACAATCTTTTTAGGTTCTAAACGATCAAGAATCCGTAAAATAGATTGTTTTAACGTGGTTCCTCGTACAATACTATCATCAATGACAACTAAATTATCCGTGTTCTCCTTAACACTACCGTATGTTATATCATAAACGTGAGCAACTAAATCGTCTCTAGAATCATCTTGGGTTATAAATGTTCTCAACTTTGCATCTTTTATTGCGATTTTCTCAATTCGAGCTCGTTTAAGCAAGATTCTGCGAATTTCATCTTTGTCTGGATTATCTCCAAGCCCAATAATTTGCTTTATTTTTTCTTCATTCAAATGGTCTTCTAACCCTTTTATCATTCCAAAAAAGGAAACTTCTGCTGTATTCGGAATGAAAGAAAATACAGAGTTCTCTAAGTCAAAGTCGATTTTCTCGAGTATTTGTGGGACAATGTTCCTCCCTAATTGTTTTCGTTCTTTGTAAATATCAATATCGCTTCCTCTTGAGAAATAAATTCGTTCAAAAGAACATTTTAATTCTTCTTTAGGTTCATTGATTAATTTCTCCTCTATTCCCCCTTCTTTTTTAATAATTAAAGCATGTCCCGGCTTAAGCTCTTGAATATCTTTTGCTTTTAAATTAAATGCTGTTTGAATTACAGGCCGTTCTGAAGCAACGACACAAACTTCATCATCTTCGTACCAATAAGCTGGGCGAATACCAGATGGGTCTCTCAAAACAAACGCATCCCCATGACCTAATAAGCCAGCCATTGTATAACCGCCGTCCCAATCTTCCGAAGCACTCTTTAATATTTTAGCAACATCTATATTCTTCGCGATTTTTGCATACACTTCTGAATTTGAATAACCTTGAGGCTTTAATTGATCGTAAAGCAAGTCATTTTCCATGTCTAAAAAATGGCCTATTTTCTCTAGAACAGTGACAGTATCAGACTGCTCTTTCGGGTGCTGTCCAACGCCCAACAAAACCTCAAACAATTCGTCTACATTCGTCAAATTAAAATTCCCAGCAACCACTAAGTTTCTAGTAATCCAATTATTTTGACGCAGAAATGGATGACAATTTTCTATTGAATTCCTTCCAAAAGTTCCATATCTTAAGTGGCCTAAAAATAACTCCCCGGTGAATCCTGCATGTTTTTTCAGATATTCAACATCATTTAACAAATCTTTATCTTCCTCTTGAACCTTTGCAAAACGATCATTTATATGATCAAAAATCTCTTGAATTGGCTTGTCATTCGATGACCTGAATCTTGAAATATATCGCTCTCCAGGTTGCATGTCGAACTTAATATTTGCAACTCCAGCCCCATCTTGTCCACGGTTGTGTTGTTTCTCCATTAGCAAATGGAGTTTCTTTAAACCGTAAAAAGCAGTTCCATACTTGTCGTAATAATATTGTAACGGTTTTTTTAATCTCAATAGTGCAATACCGCACTCGTGTTTAATAGCATCACTCATTCCAAAAGAAGTATATTTTTCACTGCAAATTTACAACTAATATTACGGTTAGCCGTCTAATAAATCGGGTTAGTTTTAAACAGATTTTGAGCAACCTTTTGGTTTATTATTACGTTATATAAATAAGTCTAAACCTATGTTCATTGAAGAGGTATTGGTTTACACATGAATATATTGTAATTTTAGCTCTTAATGCTACGTCTATTAGCCGTCATGTTTTTTTCATTTTCATTGAGTTTAGCACTCAATGCACAGGAAATATGGATGCAACCGAATGAGGGGCAATGGGATGAAAGAATTGAATTTAAGGTGGACTTACAAATGGGCGAATTTCTTATTGAAAATGGCGGCTTTACCTATTTCTTGAACAATTCTAAGCAAAAGTTCAATCATTCTGACGTTAACAATAAAACTTCCGTGATGAACGAAGAGTTTCAAGCGCATGTAATTAGATCCTCATTCCTCGGGTCTTCTTGGGAAGGTGAGAGCATAAAAACTAATCCCTCTAAATTTTACAAAAATTATTTGCTTGGAAATAACAAATCGAATTGGAAATCTAAAGTTTACAACTATTCAACAGTCGTAATGAAGGATTTTTATCCTTCAATTGATTTACGTTTGGACGGAAGTCAAGGTGAGTTTAAGTACAGTTTTGAACTTGCTCCCGGAATTGACCCTCAGCAAATTTCCATTGAATTTAATGGTCAAGACAGAATTCAGATTGATCCAACTGGTAAAATTATACTCGGTAATCGATTCGGTGAAGTTATTGAAGGTAGGCCGCACGCCTGGACAATTAATGAGAACAAGAAAACTGAAGTTACAATAGAATATATTAATCTCAATAACACAATACAATTTGCTTTCCCTGAAGGGTACAATGAGTCCGACTCACTTGTTATTGATCCAAGTTTAACTTTTTCAACCTTTACAGGTTCTACAGCTGACAACTGGGGAATGACTGCAACACCTGATTTAGCTGGAAATTTATTTGGTGGAGGTGTTGTGTTTGGAAATGGTATTTATCCCTTAACTGTTGGAGCCTATGATATTACTTTTTCAGGTGGTGTCGTAGATGTTGGAATTACTAAATTCTCAGCGGACGGCACTAACGCATTGTATTCAACGTTGATCGGTGGCGCAGGCTCAGAAACGCCAAATAGTCTTGTTTCCGCAGATAATGGTGAGCTCTTTATTTTCGGCTTAACATCATCTATTGATTTTCCAATGGCGGGGTCATCATTTGACAATTCATTCAACGGTGGACCTAATGTTGCAGCAAATGCTAATGGACTAGGTTTTTCTGGTGGCACCGATTTATACATTGCACGTTTAAGTGCTGACGGGACAAGTTTAATTGCTTCAACTTATGTCGGTGGATCTGATAACGATGGTATGAACACGTCCAATTTGAAATATAATTATGGTGATCAATTTCGCGGAGAAATTATTCTTGATGGCAACGGTTTTGTCTATGTAACTTCAATGACTCAATCATCTGACTTTCCAACCATAAATGCAACTCAACCGACAATGTCTGGTACACAAGATGCAATTTTATTTAAAATATCCGATGGTTTAAGCACAATGGATTGGTCAAGTTATTATGGTGGTGATGGTTTTGAAACAGGTAATTCAATACAATTATCCTCAGCTGGAAATGTTTATATTGCTGGAGGGACAAACTCAAGCAACCTTCCTATTATTACTGGATTCGACGCTAATTATGATGGCGGTCTTTGTGACGGTTATGTTGCTCGTTTCGATGGAGTAACAGGCAGTGTAATGAGCGGAACGTACATTGGGTTGTCAGAATATGATCAAACGTATTTTGTGCAATTAGATGCTGATGACAATGTTTATGTTCTTGGACAAACAGAAAGTGACTTGGGGATTACACCGGGTCTCTACGGAAACCCTAATTCTGGGCAGTTTATTAATAAATACAACGAGACATTATCTTCACAACTTTGGAAAACAATGATCGGAGCTAGCACTGGCCATGTCGAAATTTCGCCTACTGCATTTTTAGTTTCCGAATGTTATGACATTTATCTTTCTGGTTGGGGAGGAACCTTAAATCAAAACGCGTCCGTTAGCCAAGCTTTGTTTTCAACAACAAACGGTTTCCCCTTAACTTCGGACGCTTATCAATCAACAACGAATGGGAGTAATTTTTATCTCGCTGTGTTAGGCCAAGATGCTGGATCTCTAAAATATGGGTCTTTTATGGGAGGCAGCACTAGTAGCCCCGATCATGTTGATGGCGGCACAAGTCGATTTGATAAAGATGGTACTGTTTACCATGCTGTTTGCGCTGCTTGTGGTGGAGACCCAAATGGTTTTACCTCTACCCCAGGTGTTTATTCTGAAACAAACAACAGTACGAATTGTAATTTAGCCGCATTTAAATTTGACTTAAAGAAAATTGAGGCTGCAATTTCTGACCCTGCTGCATTAGTCTGCTTGCCAGACCCCGTGATATTTATTAATAATAGCTTAAACGGGAATGGCTATTTTTGGGATTTTGGTGATGGTACCTCATCAATCCAAACCAACCCAACACATTTATATCCTGGCCCTGGCGTCTATAACGGCTCACTTGTGGCCTATGATGACAACGGATGTTTTTCTTCAGACACTGTCTTTTTTCAAGTAAACATTGGTGATTTTCAAGGAGCAGTTGTAATTCCAACTCAACCCATCTGTCCTGGAGAGACTTATCAACTTGAAGCCTCAGGTGGTACTTTCTATTCATGGACACCTGCTGCAGATCTTGATGACCCGACTATTGCAACTCCAACTGCGTCGATCGAACAAACGACAACATTTACTGTTGTTGTATCAGATTCTTGCGGAGTAGACACTTTACAAGTGACCTTAGAAGTTGCCATACCTCAATATTCAATTTCTCCAGACACCGCTGTTTGTTTGGGTGCTAATACGACCATTTTTGCGACAGGCGGAGGAACTTACTTATGGACTCCTTCAACTTTTCTTAATAATAATTTAATCTCAAATCCAATAAGTACGCCTGACACTACTATCACCTATCATGTTGAAATAACTTCAGTGGATGGCTGCATTTATAATGACTCAATTATAATTGATGTGTTTTCAAACCCACCTGCACCAATTATTGCAGATACTGTTTTCTTATGTCTTGGCGCTAGTTCTTCAATAACTGTTGGTGGTGCCGACTCTTATTCTTGGTCTCCAAATAATAATATAACCTCCACGACAGGGGCAATTGTGTCTGTAAATCCAACAACTGACATGTATTATTTTGTTGATTTCACAAATACTTGCGGGACTGCAACTGACAGTGTCTTTATCAAAATATTGGAAGCGTCCATTCTTGCAGAATACGACACTATTATTTGCTTTGGAGAAAGTGCTTCGTTGCATGTTTCTGGTGCTCAGTCTTACATCTGGAGTCCTGAATCTACACTGAATTCAATAGTGGGTGAGGACGTTATTGCAACTCCAAACGTTGCAACAAATTATAGCGTGATTGGAACAGATATCAATGGATGTGTTGCTTATGATTCTGTTTTTGTAGATCTATTTCCAATACCTAACCTTAACGCTGGATCGAATACCTTTGCAATACAAGGAGAACTAGTGCAATTGAATGCAACAAGTAATACAGAAGGAACTTTCACTTGGGATCCTGCAGAGTTTTTAAGTTGTATAAATTGTACAAATCCTATTGCAAATCCTGATCAAGAATTCCTATACACAGTTTATTATACTGACATTAATGGTTGCTCAGCTAGTGATACTGTTAGGGTTTTTTACGACCCAATATTGTATGTACCTAATACTTTCACGCCTGATGGAAATGAGTTTAATTCTGTTTTTAAAGCCATCGCTGGAAATATTAACAGTTTCAATCTGAACATCTACAACCGCTGGGGAGAAATACTTTTTACAAGTAACGATATTAATATCGGTTGGGACGGCACTTATAATGGAAGTTTAGCACAAGACGGAACGTATATCTGGAAAATTCTTATTACCAACCTATCACTTAAAGAAGAGTTATTCGTAGGGCATATAAACCTTCTTAGATAAGGCTATATAAAACGATTATCAACTTCCATCACATGACTGCAATTATCACATGTTCGCAGCTCTTCAGATGCATAAAATGATCTAAATCGTGACACAAAATCATGCTCAATATCTTCTAATGTAAACCTATATTCGTGCAATTGGTGATTACACTCATCACAAAACCATAATAAGCCGTCGGTTAAAGTTGTCCCTTTTCTTACTCTTTCAATAACCAATCCAACAGTATTTTCCCCTCGAATTGGTGAATGCGGAATATTTGAGGGCAATAAAAAAATATCCCCTTCCTTAATATGAATCGTTACTGCTTTTCCATCTTCTTGGACCTTCACTTTGATATCACCTTCTAACTGATAAAACAACTCTTCACTTTCATTAAAGTGATAATCCTTTCTGGCATTTGGACCACCCACAATCATGACGATAAAGTCTCCAGCTTCAACATAAAGATTTTTATTGTTTACTGGGGGCCTTAACAGTTCTCGATTATCCTCAATCCACTGCTTCAAATTAAACGGTAATAACATGCTCTTTTTTTTGACTAAAATACGAATTAAAACAGACGTAAATCTCAAATAAAACTAAATATTAACTAGTTTATCTCTTAAAAACTAATTGTCGAACTAAATAGGGTTCTGCCCTAATAATTCTTCATACTCTTCAAATCTATGCTCCCTTATAGGTCTAATTTTAGGCTCTGTATCAAAATGTAGAAGCAAGCAAGGAGTAATGTTTTTATACTTTTCTAGGTATTCATATCGAACTAACTCTTTATTTCGAATACGCTGTTTAATCTTATTGTGGTAGGGATACATTAATTGATAATTAATTCCTTCTCTGATAATCTACTAATGGCAGAAATTTTAACCCCGATATTTATCAGAGAAACTACATTTAGAAACTTTTTTAGCTGTTCATCATCGTAATAACGAATATTGGTTTCTGTTCTTAAAGGAGAAAGAATACTGTAACGTTGCTCCCAAGTCCTATTTTTTTTAAGCTTAACCCGAGAGAGGCTTTCGAAATCTGATATTTTATATTTACCCATGTTGTTTGATGAAAAACTAAGTTAGTTAAACGGCTTAAAGAAAAAAAATGCAATAATTTAATGATAACACAATTTAACACATATTTACACGGTTTTTTATATAAAATCGTTATTTTTAAACCGTTTAGCAAACAAATACATTAAAATAAAATGTTTAATGTATTTGTTGCATAGTTAAACAAATTAGGTATATTTGCGTAGGTTTTTACTCTAAAATTTAAGCAACTGTTTATCAAAGCATTATAGTATTACAAATGAATACTCAATTACAAAAAAGAAGAGTTTGAAACAAATTAGGATAATTTATTTTCAAGAGTTTGAACCCGATTTTCAGTTGTTCATAAGAATAAATGAATCACCACTTGAATTAGCAAATTATGAATAAGAAAAAAATAGCAATAATCGGTTCTGGATTTTCAGGATTAGCATCTGCAGCTTATTTGGCTAAAGAAGGACATCAAGTGCATGTTTATGAAAAAAATGAACAACTTGGAGGAAGAGCTAGGCAATTTAAAAAAGAGGGGTTCACCTTTGATATGGGTCCAAGCTGGTATTGGATGCCAGATGTTATGGAGTCCTTTTTTAATGATTTCAACACAAGCACAAAGGATTATTTTGAACTCAAAGAATTATCTCCAGCATTCAATATCGTTTTTGGGAAAGAGGATGAATTAACAATTCCTAGTGATTATGGCGAATTACGGAGATTGTTTGAATCTATTGAACCTGGCAGCAGTCTTGAGCTAGACAGTTTTATGGATGATGCAAAAAAGAAGTATGAAATCAGTTTTTCAAAATTAATAGAAAAACCCGGCCTTTCTATAATGGAGTATCTAGAATATGATACAATCAAACAATCTTTGAAGTTGAATTTATTCTCTTCTTACCAAAAGATGGTACATCGTAAATTCAAGCACCCAAAATTAAGGGCTTTAATGGAGTTTCCTGTACTTTTTTTAGGTGCGAAACCAAAAGACACTCCGGCTCTATATAGTTTAATGAATTACGCTGGGTTGAAACTAGGAACGCATTACCCAATGGGAGGATTTTATGCTCTAGTTGAAGCAATGGTTTCTTTATGTAGAGAGCTAGGGGTGACTTTTCATACAGATAGTGAGGTAACAGAATTGTGTGTGCTACAGAATAAAGTGGTTTCCATTGAAATAAATGGAATAAGTAATACGGTTGATGCTGTTATTGGTAGCGCAGACTATCACCATATAGAATCTAAACTTCTTAATAAAGATTACCGCAACTATAATGAAAAATATTGGTCCAAAAAGACTTTTGCTCCATCTAGTTTAATCTTTTATTTGGGTATTAAAAAGACGGTTAATAAGCTAAATCATCATACGCTATTTTTTGATGCTGACTTTGACCTCCATTCTACGGAGATTTATGATGAAAAGAGATGGCCAAATGATCCTCTTTTTTATGTTTGTACTCCTTCAAAAACAGATAAAAATGTTGCGCCAGAAGGATGCGAGAATTTATTTGTATTGATGCCGTTAGCAGCAGGATTAGAAGACACTCCCGAATTAAGAGATAAATATTTTAAAATATTGCTTAAAAGACTGGAAAGTCAACTCGGAGAGCAATTGTCAGATGATATTGTTGTGAATGAATCTTATTGTATTAAAGATTTTAAAGCTGACTATAATGCTTATGGTGGTAACGCTTATGGATTAGCAAATACGCTTAACCAAACAGCTATTTTTAAACCTAAAATGATCAATAAAAAAATTAGTAATTTAGTCTATACTGGGCAATTGACCGTGCCTGGTCCTGGAGTTCCTCCATCATTAATATCAGGTAAAATAGCAGCTAATTTAATGTTACAAGAATTAAAAAAAAAGAATTATGAAATCGCTCTTTGATGATCTTTCGGCTCAGTGTTCAAAAAAAACGACGCAACAATATAGTACTAGTTTTTCATTAGGGATTAAACTACTGGACAAGTCATTGCACAGGCCAATTTATGGCATCTATGGATTCGTGAGGTTTGCAGATGAAATTGTAGATAGTTTTCATGGCTATAATAAGGAAACCTTGTTGGATGAGTTTAGGAATGATACCTATAAAGCAATTGATGCCGGTATTAGTTTAAATCCAATATTAAATGAATTTCAAAAGGCTGTGAATGACTATAATATAGATCATAAATGGATAAACACCTTCTTGAAAAGTATGGAGATGGATCTTAATGAAAAATATCATGACGTTCTGTCTTATCAAGATTATATATTAGGTTCGGCTGAAGTGGTAGGCCTTATGTGTTTACATGTTTTTGTGGAAGGAGATAACCTGAGATTTGAAGAGTTAAAGCCTTATGCGATGAGTTTAGGTGCTGCTTTCCAAAAAGTTAATTTCCTTAGAGATTTAAAGGCCGATTATGAAGCATTGGGGAGAACTTATTTCCCTGGGGTGGATATGAAATCTTTTACAACAGAGCACAAACATCAAATAGAGAAAGATATTTCTGATGATTTTGCAAAGGCCATAATAGGGATAAAGAAGCTGCCTCGTAAATCTAGAAAAGGCGTTTACCTCGCATATGTTTATTATTTACAACTGTTTAAAAAAATTAAGCAAACTCCTGTTGAAAAGATTATGGAATCTCGTATTAGGATTCCTAATATCTCTAAAATGGGGTTGATGTGTCAATCAATAGTCCAACATAAATTAAACCTTTTATAAAAATAATTGGATTTGTTCTAATCAAGCATATAGAGAATAAGAGATTCCTGCTATGAGGAATGTTTAAATGAAATTTAAAACAACGATATGAGATGCTTAAATTAATATATATATGGTAAAAGAGAATGTAATTTTAGTAGACATTCATGATAATGAAATAGGCGTTATGGAAAAAATAGAGGCGCACGAAAAAGGCTTGTTGCATAGAGCTTTTTCGGTCTTTATTTTTAACTCTAACGGCGAATTTCTTCTTCAGCGAAGAAATTCAGCGAAGTATCATTCAGGAGGTTTATTGTCAAATACATGTTGTAGCCATCCCCGCAAAGGAGAAGATGTTAAAGATGCTGCCATAAGAAGATTGAAGGAAGAAATGGGAATGACGGCTGAGTTGATTAGTCCATTTTCTTTTCAATATAAATCTCACCTAGACCATAATTTAATTGAAAATGAATTGGATCATGTTTTTATAGGCTTTTCAGATGATGTGCCAATACCAAATAAAGATGAAGTTGAAGCGTATTGCTATGTTTCTTCTGAAGTATTAATGATAGGTCTAGAAAAACAACCAAATGAATATACAGCATGGTTAAGAATATGTTTTAACGAATTAATGAATTATATGAATAAAAGCACGATTTATGAAAAAATCAGTTTAAAAAGTAAAGCTTAAATTAGATAACAGAATACCAAAACCCTCAAATTTTCTCTTAGATGAACGCTTGGTTAAATATAATAGTTGTAATAGGTTCTTTCATTTTAATGGAGTTGGTCGCTTGGCTGAGTCATAAGTATTTAATGCATGGCCTTTTTTGGTTTTTCCATGAAGATCATCATCAACACAATACTAATCTAAAGCCTTTTGAACGGAATGATTTTTTCTTCTTAATCTTTGCTTTGCCTGGAATTTGTCTGTTATATTTGGGACTTGAAGAGTTTTCTTTTCCATTTTGGATAGGACTTGGCATCACCTTTTATGGCTTTGCATATTTTCTTATTCATGATGTTTTTATACATCGTAGATTAAAATGGCTTCGTAATATAGATTCTTCCTATTTTAGAGCAATAAGAAAAGCGCATAAAGCGCATCATAAACATTTTTTTAAAGAAGATGGAGAATGTTTTGGTATGTTGTGGGTTCCTTTAAAATACTTTAAAAAGTAACATGAGCAAATTCACATACCTCTTAGTGGATTTAGGGACAATTATCATCCCCTTTATTTTTTCTTTTCACCCTAAACTCGGGTTTAATAAAAAATGGAGGTCGACTCTATTGGCAATTTCTATTGTTGCTGGGTTTTTTATTGGCTGGGATATTTATTTCACTGAAATTGGGGTTTGGGGGTTTAACTCAACTTATTTGATTGGAGTTAATATTCTAAACCTCCCCATTGAAGAAATACTCTTTTTCGTTTGCATTCCTTATGCTTGTCTATTTACTTACCATTGCTTTAAAGTACTACTGCCTGCTTTCAACTTTCCATACTTTAAAGTTATAATTCCTTTAATTATTTCAATGTTATTTGTTCTTGGATGTGTTTTTATTGATAATTGGTATACCTCTGTTGTTTTTATTTCGTCGTCTTTAACATTAATCTATTTTCAGTTTATTGTTTCAATGGCCTGGTTGAAAAGGGCTTTTTTTGCTTCCTTATTCTTAATATTTCCTTTTATCATTGTAAATGGAATCCTCACTGGTACAGGTATTGATTCGGAAGTTGTTTGGTATAATCCTACTGAAATTATGGGTTATAGACTACTCACTATCCCTTTAGAGGATTTCTCTTATGGATTTTTACTTATCTTATTTAATATTTATTTTTTTGAGAAATTCGACTATTTAAATAGTAAACCAGAATTGAATTTAAAACCATGAAAGATCTTTAATCGTTCCATAAGGTAAATCCATTAAACTGTTTTCACAGTAAAAACACAGACGAAATAACTGTGTTTTAGACTAATTCGTTTTGTTTTCGATTATCTTTATATAGATGTAAGTAGGTGCTTCAGTGCTTCTTTAAGATTTGGATATTTAAACACAAAGCCATTTGATAAAATTTTATTGCACGAAATCCTACTTCCTTTAGTTACTATAACTGCCATCTCACCCATAAAAAGTTGGATTAATCTTTCTGGAATATTTGGCAACCAATAAGGCTTTTTTAAAACCTGAGCTAAAACTGCGCTAAATTCACTGTTCGGTGTTGGATTTGGTGACACAATGTTATAAGGCCCTTTCATTAATGGGTCTTCTATTGCTTTTATAAAACATTCGCATAAATCATCTATATGCACCCAAGGTATGTATTGTTTGCCGCTTCCTATTGCAGATCCTAATCCTAAACGAAAAGGGGCTTTAATTTTTGATAGCGCGCCTCCTTTTTCAGAAAGGACTACGCCAATTCTTAAAACAACTCTACGAATACTAAGGTCTTCTATTTTATTTGATGATTGCTCCCATAATTGACAGCAATGACTTAAAAAATCATTTGATGGTAAGTCGTCTTCCGTAAATATCTTATCAGATTTTAAGGCTCCATAATAACCTATTGCCGAAGCAGAAATAAATGCTTTTGGGTTGGTTTTCGTTTTTATAATGGTTTGAATTAAAAGATTTGTAGCTCCAACTCTGCTAGAAACAATTTCTTTTTTTCTTGATGCTGTCCATCTGCGATCTGCAATTCCAGCACCCGCTAGATTAATTATATAATCAGCAGATTTAATGGCTTCTTCATCTATCTTTTTTGTAGCGATGTTCCACAGGTAAGACTTCACGTTTTCCGATTTGGATTCAGAACGCCCAAGAATTAATACGGTATACCCACGTGCCAAAAGTTTCTTTTGCAGTTGTTTTCCAACCATTCCACTACCTCCAACTAGTAACACTTTATCCATTTTTAAAAGTCATAAGTTTAAATAATAAAGATACAGAAGTATTTGTTAAATAATTAACAGTTCTTCTTTGGATTTTCTATTCCATTTGTTAAAGCTGTGGATTTGCAACTTAACTGGAACAATAAACTAAAAATCTTTTATTAAAAAACAATGGCTGAAATTGTAGCTTTAGTAAAAAAATATGATGAAATAAACTGATGTAAACTAGTCCACAGATGAATAGTACGGTTTGATTTTAACCCCCTCCCATTTTGCAAAAAAGATGTTATTTACCAAAAAAGCCCAACTACAATGTAGTCAAGGCTTTTTTAGTTAGTGGTGCCTCCAGGAATCGAACCAGGGACACATGGATTTTCAGTCCATTGCTCTACCAACTGAGCTAAGGCACCAACCTATTTTGTGGGGGCAAAGATAATAACTTCTTTTTATTCTCCGACATTTGGGCAGTTTTTTTTTAATTCTCTTTACCTTTGTAAAATGAATAGTGAGAATCAAGTACTTGTCATCGATGCTGGAAACACCTCTATAAAATTTGCTCACTTTACGAATGACAAATTACAAAAAACACAACGCACTGATTTTAATAATCTAGAACGACTTATAGAAGATCACTCACATAATAAAGTTGTGATTAGTTCTGTTTTAACTCAAGAACAAACAAATAAGATCACCTCCTTATTCAAAGATTCTGTTCTTATTGGGTTTCATTCAAAACTGCCTATAAAAATTCAATACAAATCACCTGTGACACTAGGAATAGACCGTATTTGCAATGCTGTTTATACCGCTAAAAATGTGAAAACAAAATTTGCGCTTAGCATAGACATTGGGACTTGTATCAAGTTTGATCTCACAAATTCGAATCAAGAATATTTGGGAGGGTCTATTTCTCCAGGAATCAATTTGAGATATAAGTCGCTTAATGATTATACGGGGAAACTACCTTTAATCAATGAAAAAAATCATTGCTCCCTAGTTGGTGAAGATACCGAATCGAGTATTCAATCTGGTGTAATCAATGGAATAAATGCAGAAATACAGCGTTTAATTGAACAGTATTCATCCGAATATGAGGACTTAACTTTTTTTGTGACAGGTGGAGATGCTCAATACTTTGATTTACACGCAAAAAATGGCATCTTTGCAGACGAAAATTTAACTCTAAAAGGGTTGTATGAAATATATAAATTCAATGTATAAGTTTATTCTGTCATTATCGATACTTTTATTAGGGACGTTTAGCTATGCTCAAAACAGTGCTAATTCTCCTTTTAGCTCATTTGCACTTGGAGAAATTGGTGGTCTAGATCATGCGGCATTTATCGGAATAGGAAACTCGACAATTACGATGAATGACTCAACCATTCTTAATTTTTACAACCCATCATCATATCATTCTCTTGCAAAGCATCAACCACTTTTTTCAATTGGCTTGTCTACTCGTTTCTCAACTTATAGTTTGAATGGAATTGAAGCAAAAAGTAATTTGTCAAACATTCAACACTTTGCAATTGCGTTTCCGTTTGCGAAACGATTTGGATTGGCATTTGGATTGAAACCATACGCGTCCAAAGGATATGAATTCAATTCTCGAATAAAAGTTGGTAATGACTCCTTAAATTATATCTATTCGGGCACGGGTAACATCAATGAAGGCTTCGTTGGTTTTTCTGTTAAAGCGCTTGATTTTAGAGGTTCAAAACTTTCTTTAGGTGCAAACTTTGGCTACTTATTCGGGCAAATAAAGAACACTCGCAAAAGTGGGCTAATTCAAACTGGGACATCAATCTATGCGGGTGGAATAAATACAAAAGTTGTTCAAACAAAAGCTTTTCATTATACAATTGGTGTCGATTATACACAAAGAATAAACGAGAACCAATCCATCTCTTTTTCTGCTGTTTTTGATCCATTTCAGAATATAAGTGCTAAATATGAAGATGCACTTTTCTATTCTTCAGACATTAACAACCCTAGTCTTTTTGATTCACTAATAGTAAATGATTCTTTGTCTGGTAATATTTCAACGATTCCAACTTTCACTTACGGGTTGAGGTATGAACTTAACTTTTTAGGTAGAAAGGGGAAAACAAACCAATTGAATTCTCAATTAAGCTTTCATTTGTCATATACCTCTGCAAAGTGGGCTGAATATCAAAACACATTTGACCCTAGCTTCACCAATACTTTCTTAAACTCCACGAAATACACTTTCGGGATACAATACCTTCCAGAAACAGATTATTTGCGAAATATTGCTTCAACAAACTTTTTCAGCAGAGTCAGTTATCGTGCTGGAATATACCAGGTTAAACTTCCTTATGTGACCAATGGTGAACAAGTGACAGATCTTGGCACAACATTTGGTTTTGGTATACCGATTGTAATTCAAAATTCCCTTTCTTCTTTGAGCTTAGGATTCTCAATAGGAAAAAGAGGAGTTAACGATTCTGATGCCTTAACAGAAAAATATTATGGCTTCAATGTTGGGATTTCAATAGCACCAGGATCTGATAAGTGGTTCGTAAAAAGAAAATTAAATTAACAAAATGAAAATAATAAACTTAATACTCGTAATATTTTTAATGACTGGCTCAATGTCTTTTGCACAAGATGATGCTGAAAGAGAATGTAAAAGAATGCGCTTTCTTGCGGGAGAAGATTTAAAAATAAAAAATTACAAAAGTGCCGTTAAACACTATATTTTAGGTGAGGAAATTTGTGGTGGTTACGATGCGGCAAATTACAATCGATTAATTGGTTCTTTAAGAAATGCAATTAATGGTATTACTGAGCCAACGGAAAAAATGGCTTACATTGACACAGTTGTTGCAGCATATAGCCGATCTGAAACAGCTGGGGGATACAATCAAAAAGATGATTTATTAAGAGCGGCATTTATTCTGCAATCTTCAAGCCCAGATAGAGAGCTTGCTAATACGTTATTTAGACGAGGTATTGCCACACAAGGTTCAGCAACAGCTGAAGGTTATGTTTCTTACTTCTATTACAACACATACGCTCGTTTTTCTGCTGCTAAAGAGGAAGGGAAAGCTGCTTTAAAACAAGCAATGATCAGTGACTATTTTGAGCTTTCGACATTAATTAGCAAAGCAAGCATGTCTGTTAAGACGCAAGAGACAATCACAGAATATTTTAATGCCGTTGTCCGCAATTGTGATGATGTTTTGCCAGAATTAAAAGGATACATGGAAAACCTTCCGTCAGACCCTGAGGTAAAGAAGGCTACCGTGATGAATTTTATCGAATTGCTCGATAAGAAGAATTGTACTGATGCTCCAGAATATGGGCAGTTAATTGATGTATACGTAGAATTGGACCCAACATCATTAGATGCTCAATTGATGAAGGCAAAGTTTTTCATATCAAAGAACAAAACTAGCGAAGCAATAAACACCTTAAAAACAGCCAGAGGAATAGCAACAGATGATGCGAAGAAACAAGAAATTTCTTACATGATTGCTTCTGCTCAATTTAAAGCAAATTCATATAAAGCAGCATACACAACTGCAATTTCTGTGACTGGAGAGCATAAAGGGAAGGCTTTAGTAATTGCAGGTAAATCTGTAGGTTCCAACGCAAACAATTGCGGAGCGAGTACTTTTGAAAGAAAGTGCAATAATATTTATGCTGTTGAATTACTAGAAAGAGCGAAGGCTTTAGGAGCATCCACTGGAAACTCGATTTCAAGTTATAAAAGCCGTTATCCAACAAGTGATGACCTTTTTCAAAACAGTAATCCACAATCAGTTACATTGACATGCTATGGGGTTACAGTGAACCCATCTAAATAAATGAAGAAAAACCATATAGGTCTATTGACCAAGCTGCCTGCTTTCCTTGTGTTGGCAGGTTTTCTTTTTTCTTGTGTTAATGATTTAGATGCTATTCAAAAAGTTTCTTACGATGAAAACTCTCCCAGTGAAATAACGCAAAATTTAGAAGTTTTCTACAATGATTCTGGCTATGCTCAAATCAAAATATTTGCTACACTTGCGGAAACCTATCGAGAACCTGAGCATCTTACTAAACTAAAAGATAGGATTCGAGTTGAATTCTTTTCTGAGCAAGGAGAAATCATCTCTCAACTCACCTCTCTTTACGGTGAAATCAATTACAAAACAGGATTGATCTTTGTTCGTGATTCTGTTGTTTTTAAAAATTTTGAATCAGAACAATCATTAGAAACGGAAGAACTGTATTGGAACAGAAACGATAGCACAATATATACGGAGAAGACTGTAATTATCAAAACAGAAGGTAAAGGAGTGACTGGACGGGGCAAAGGATTGCAAACAAATCAATCATTTGATCACTACATTATTACCGAGCCTGTTGGTAAATTGAATTGATTCAATAATTTAGACTTCCCTTATATGAGTTTCTATTCAAGAACAATTAACTTTGTCATTAAAAACTGAACAAAATGCAGATGTACAATAAAATAATGCTATACTTTTGGTTGGCAATTTCTATTTTTCTATTTATCGCTATTACCTATCTTGGGCTTACCGAAGGTTTTAAAATCTGGGGGTACTACTATGTAACTCCTGCTTTGGCTTTCTTAATGTATATCTTAAGAAAGTGGATGATGAGGCGTCAAGAAAAACATTTAGCATTTCTTGAAGAACAAAAAAGTAAAGAAAACAGCTAATCCTCATAATATTAGTTAATTCAATCCTTCTTCTTCCCCGTTTACCACATTTCAGTTGTCCAAAGATTTGTAATTTATTAGCTTTGATTCCTTTATAACTGTAACATTTAACAGACTAAATTGTCTTAACTATAATGAAACTGTTTCAATTTGTATTATTGATTTCGATCACCTTTTTGTCCTTTGGACTTTTTGGACAATACAAAGTAAGTGGTGTTGTTTCAGATGAAAATGGGGATCCAATCCCCTTCGCGAAAGTTTACATTCAAAACGCCCCTGATTCTAGAACAATTGCAAATATTGATGGCTACTATGAGCTTCGACTTTATGAAGGAGAATATTATTTTGTCATCACATCAACGGGATATGTGACAAAAGAGAGTTATGTTTCTGTTAGTAACCATGAAGTCGTGACCAATTTCTCTCTGCGTTCCGTCAGAATTCAAGACATTGAAAATGTGAATGTTTCTGCTAAAAAAACAAACCCAGGTCGGGAAATCATGCTCAAGGTGGTGCGAAATAGAGAGCGTTCTAATCCATGGAATTATCCACATACCGTTGAGGGATACATAAAAGCAACTGAGAAAATTGTTCGAAAAGAAAAAAAAGAGAAGGGGAATAAAAGAAAAAAAAACAAAGAAGTCCTATCTGACTCTATACGCGTGCGTGATTCAATTGCAAATCAACGTAGCTTGGTTAAACAATTTGCAAGTAATATGAATTTACTGGAGGTTGATTTTACACGTCATTTTGGAGGTAAAGGTAAAGTAAAAGAAATTAGAAATGCGTATGAATTAAGAGGTTCAAAGTACAATAACCTCTACTACACTACGACCGTTAAGTCCAATTTCAATTTCTTTCAGAATTTGATAGATTTAGATGATTTGCACCAAACTCCTGTAAGTTCTCCTATTTCCGCTCCAGGAATTCTATCCTACAAATACCGATTAGAAGAACAATATGAAGAAAATGGTCAACAAATAAGTAAAATAAAAATTATTCCAAGAAATATTGCAACAACAACTCTCGAAGGATTCATTTATGTAATTGATACTCTCTGGCTCGTTCAAAAAATAGAGCTCACAATGGAAAAAGGGAACCTGCTCATTTATGATTACTTTTCTATCAATCAAGCCTATGAACAACAGGGGGATACAATATCTGTTCTCGTCAAGCAAGAATTAATCTATGGTGTGAAATACAGCAACGAAACATCTACTTGTTCAACCGTTTCGAGCTATCGTAATTATAATTTCAATCCAAACTTTACTCCTAAATTCTTCAATAATGAACTTTCAGTCACAGAAAAAGAAGCCTATGATAAGGATTCTACATTTTGGAGCGAAAAGCGTGCAGATGAATTATCCGATGATGAGGTCAAATATATTGCGATTAAAGATAGTATTCATGCCGCAGAAAATCGTGTTCAATATCTTGATTCGATAGATCAAGAATTTAATAAAATGACCCTTTTAAAGGTTTTGTGGTGGGGTATTGATCATCGGAATCGAGCAAAAAAAACGCAATGGACTATAAGCTCTTTGGCAGCTTTTGCTCGTCCCATTTATATTGCTGGACCAAGAATTGCCCCTAGTTTCTATTATTTTAAAAAGTGGGACAACGGGCAAACAATAGACAGTTATTCAGAAATCTCCGTTGGGTTCTTAAATGGTGACATCAAAGCAGACACTTGGTGGGAATTCCAATATGATCCTTTTCATTTTGGCACTGCCAATTTAAGCTTTAATCATTCATTTGATGTAATTCGAGATTATGACGCTATCACTCAAATTTATAAGCGTGATAATTTTATTGAAGCTACAGAATTAAAATTTGGAAATTATTATGAACTAGTCAATGGACTCTATTTTAAATCAGATTTTAGAATGTCAGAGCGTAGAAGTTTAATAGGGTATCGATTTTTAAATACCGACGACTTTCTAAAAAATAATGAGCCAGAAGAATTCGAAACCTACCAAGCATTTATTTTTGACGCAGTGCTAGAGTATACTCCAGGTCAGAAATACATGAAAGAGCCGAACAGAAAAGTTGTTCTCGGCTCAAAGTGGCCAACATTCTATCTGGAATACGAAAAGGGTATACCCTCTATTTTTGGAAGTGATATTAATTTTGATTATGCTGCAATAGGTGTTAGACAATCTTTTAAAATTGGAACAATAGGTACTTCAAGTTACCATTTAAGAACTGGTAAATTCTTAAATACGACATCCCTTAAAATCGCAGATGAGAAATACCAAAGGCGTAGTGATCCAATTTGGTTTTCAAACCCACTGTTCTCGTTTCAGGGTTTAGACTCTACCCTTGCAACAAGAAAAATCACCTATGAAGCACATTTTGTTCATCATGACAACGGTGCTATATTAAGTAAAATACCTTTCATGAAAAAAACAAGAATTGGGTTGGTTTTTGGTGGAGGATCATTATACGTTCGTGAATTCGACTGGTTGCATTATGAAATCGTTGCAGGACTTGAGCGAAATTTTAAATTCTCAAAAAGAAGATTAAGAGTTGGATTATATTGGGCCCTTTCCGGAGGAAATCAAATTGCCCCTAATTCACAATTTAAAGTGTCATTTGCTATACTCGATAACCGAAGTATGAAATGGAATTTTTAAGATTAAACAGCAAAAACTTTGTGCAACAGAAAAAGTTTGCATAAGCTTCGATCGGTGCTAGATTATTTTGTTCCCTTTTAGCATTGGGATTAAGATAACTGCTCCTCAACTATTCACAAAGGCGAAATCAAGAACAGTCCAATAAGAACTAAACAAAAATCCATTAAGATGCTTACCTTTGGACTCTAAATTCTATCATTTCAGAATGAAAAAAGAAAAATACACAGTTACGGCCGCACTTCCCTACGCTAACGGCCCCCTTCATTTAGGACATGTCGCAGGCGTTTATCTACCATCGGACATTTTTGTTCGTTTTCTTCGGATGAATAATCACGATGTAGCTTTCATCTGCGGAAGTGATGAACATGGTGCTGCAATTACATTAAGGGCAAAAAAAGAAGGAACAACTCCCCAGGAAATAGTTGATAAATACAACGAAATAATAGGCAAAGCCTTTAACGATTTTAATATTTCGTTTGATATTTTTCATAGAACGTCATCTGACATTCATCGTGAAACTGCACAAGAATTCTTCAAGGTTTTAGAGAGTAAAGACCATTTTACGAAAGAAACAAGCGAACAATACTACGATAAAGATTATAATCAATTCTTAGCTGATCGATACATAACTGGGACTTGTCCAAAATGCCAAAGCGAGAATGCTTACGGAGATCAATGCGAGAAATGCGGTTCTGTATTAAGTCCTACAGAATTAATAAATCCAAAATCAACGCTAAGTGGAAAAACACCTGAAATGAGAACAACATCTCATTGGTATTTGCCCATGCAGCGGCATGAAGAGTGGTTGACAAAATGGATTAAAGAAGGACAATTGAACGGTTTACAACAGCATGACTCAAGTAAATGGCGTAATCAAGTTACTGGTCAGTGTATGTCATGGATCGACAATGGATTGCGTCCTCGTGCAATGACACGAGATTTAGATTGGGGCGTGAAAGTTCCTGTTGAAGGTGCCGATGGAAAAGTCCTTTACGTATGGTTAGATGCGCCAATTGGATACATCTCGGCAACCAAACAATGGGCGCTAGACAACAATAAAGATTGGAAAGACTATTGGACAGGAGATCGGAAACTCGTCCACTTTATTGGAAAAGATAACATCGTATTTCACGCAATTATTTTCCCAATTCTTTTGAAAGCGCATGAAGGATTGATCCTTCCAGACAATGTTCCAGCCTATGAGTTCTTAAATTTAGAAGGTGATAAATTCTCAACATCTAGAAATTGGGCCGTATGGCTTCACGAATATTTAGAAGAGTACCCAGATAAAGTGGATGAATTAAAATACGTTTTAACCTCCATTGCTCCAGAAACTAAAGACAGTGAGTTTACATGGAAAGAATATCAAACACGAATCAACTCTGAATTGGCGGATATACTTGGAAACTTTGTTAATCGAGCGCTTGTTCTTACACAGAAATACTACGACGGCGATGTTCCTGCATTGGGAGAATTAACGGATCATGACAAAGATGTGTTAGCCCAAATGGAAGCGATTCCTGTTAAAATCTCAAAATTAGTTTACAACTATAAATTAAGAGAAGCACAAGCCGAAGCAATGAATCTTGCTCGACTAGGAAATAAATATTTAGCTGACACGGAACCTTGGAAACTGATCAAAACAGATGAGAAACGTGTTGAAACAATCATGAATATTGCTTTGCAAATAACAGCAAACCTAAGTGTTGTGCTTCAGCCATTCTTGCCTAATACGGCTGAAAAACTATCTGAATTCTTAGATTTCAAAACAACGAATTGGGAAACTGCTGGATCTCATCATTTAATTTTAGCTGGCCATAAAACCAATAAACCAACAATTCTTTTTCAAAAAATAGATGATGAACTGGTCGCATCTGAAGTTGCAAGATTAGAAGAGTCGAAAATCATCGAAGCAAACCATGACAAGCAAAAAGACGAAGTGACTTTTGAAGATTTCACTAAAATGGATATTCGTACAGGTGAAATTCTAGACGCAGAGAAAGTTAAAAAAGCAAACAAATTATTAAAGCTTGTTGTGGATACTGGATTGGACAAAAGAACAATCGTTTCAGGTATTGCTGAACACTATTCTCCTGAAGAACTTATTGGTAAAAAAGTAAGCGTTTTAATGAACCTTGCTCCTAGAAAAATTAGAGGCGTTGAGTCTCAAGGAATGATTTTAATGGCAGAAAACGAGAAAGGAGAGTTAAGCTTTGTCGTTCCTGAAAAGGACTTTATTTCTGGTTGTGAGGTTAGATAATTTGTTCTAAAATGGAATATACACTTTCTAAAAGTCAAGTTCTTATTGAATTTGAATCGTCTGAATTTATTCTTAAAACACAACAACAAATAGCAAAAAACTTAGCCCTTCTTTCTATTTCAGTAGATACTGTTTTTTTGGAAAATATCTTAACTTATGATTCTATTTTATTGAGCCTTGAGCCTCAATTAGCAGAACTTATGAAAGCGAGTGAGCAACAATTCTTACACTACCTTTATCTCGTTGATTTACCTGAAATAGAATTCCTTAATTTATTAAATGACCCCGAATTCTTGCCCAAAATCAGCGAGCTAATTCTCAAAAGAGAAGCCTATAAAGTCTACCTAAGGGCTAAATATTAATTTTGTTGGCAATTTTCCAAGGAAATCTATCGCTAACTGTCCAAAATGTATAAATTTGTTTATACACAATTGTGCACATAAAAATGGATAAAGTAAGTTACGTTGGCAATGCAGATGTAAATGCAATTGAAAACTTGTACGAAATGTACCTGAAAGACACTGAGAGCGTAGATCTCGGATGGCAAAAGTTTTTTGAAGGATTTGACTTTGCGCGGACGAACTTTGATGAAGGGGCTGATATTCCTGATAGTTTTCAGAAAGAATTTAAGGTCATCAACTTAATTAATGGTTACCGAAATCGCGGGCATCTTTTTACTCATACAAATCCTGTAAGGGCTCGTAGAACTTATTCTCCTTCTCTATCAATCGATAACTTTGGTCTCACCGAAGCAGATTTAGACACCGTTTTCCAGGCTGGACAAGATATTGGAATAGGTCCATCAACGTTACGTGCAATTATCGCAGAATTGGAAGAGACATACTGTCAATCTATTGGTATTGAGTTCATGTACATGCGTGAACCAGATCACATTGCTTGGTTCAAGAATTCAATCGAATTAAAAAATAGACCACAATATAACGCAACTAGAAAGCTAGAGATTTATGAAAAATTAAATCATGCTGCTGGTTTTGAAGCATTCTTGGGGCGAAAATTTGTTGGACAAAAACGCTTTTCAATTGAAGGATTAGAAGCGCTAATCCCTGCGTTAGATGCCTTGGTCCAGAAAGGTGCCGATTTAGGTGTTGAACAATTTATTGTGGGAATGGCACATCGTGGGCGTTTAAACACTTTGACCAACATCTTTGAAAAAAGACCAAAAGATATTTTAGCTGAATTTGAAGGGAAAGAATTTGATGGTGATGAACGTTTTGATGGTGATGTAAAGTACCATCAAGGATTTACCTCTCGTGTAAAAGCGAAGAATGGAAAAGATATTGTTTTAACGCTTTCTCCGAATCCTTCTCATTTAGAAGCCGTTAACCCAGTAGTTGAAGGTTTGGCCAGAGCAAAAGCGGATCAAAAATTAGGTGGTCAATTAACTAAAGTTTGCCCAATTTTAATACATGGTGATGCCGCAATCGCTGGTCAAGGAGTAGTCTATGAAGTTATTCAAATGGCTCAGTTGGACGGTTACAAGACTGGTGGTACAATTCATATTGTGACGAACAATCAAGTTGGATTTACGACGAACTATTTAGATGGTCGTTCTTCTACATACTGCACTGATGTTGCTAAAACAACCCTTTGTCCTGTCTTTCATGTCAACGCAGACGACATTGAAGCAATCGTCCAAGTCATGGAAATGGCGATGGAATACCGTCAACATTTCAATAGCGATATTTTTATTGATATTCTTGGGTATAGAAAATACGGACATAATGAGGGTGATGAGCCTAAATTTACACAGCCGAATTTATACAGCCTCATTGCAAAACACCCAAATCCTAGAGATATTTATTTCAAGCAATTGGAAAAAGAAGGGATTATGACGAAGGCTGACGCGACAAAAATAACTGATTCTTTTAACGAATTTTTAGACGCTGAATTAGCTGAATCTCGTCAACAACAAATGGCAATGGTACATGATTTCTTGAGTGATACTTGGAAAGGATACCGTCACGGAACTGAAAAAGATTTTGAGAAATCTCCGCCAACAGGAGTTTCTAAAAAGAAACTGTTGGCTCTAGGGGAAAGTTTATCGACGCTTCCTGAAGGAAAAAAATACTTCCGAAAAATTTCTAAAATCTTCAAGGCGAGAGCAAATTCAATTATAGAAGATCGATTGGATTGGGGTACTGCTGAAATGTTAGCCTACGCAACCCTTTTAGATGAAGGACATCCTATTCGTATTTCTGGACAAGATGTTGAAAGAGGGACATTCTCTCACCGACATGCGGTCGTTAAAACAGAGGATACAGAAGAAGAGATTATTACACTAAATAATCTTTCGGACAAACAGGCCCCATTTACTATTTACAACTCATTCTTATCAGAATATGGTGTTTTAGGTTATGAATACGGATATTCTTTGGCTAGTCCAAATGGATTAACAATTTGGGAAGCACAGTTTGGTGATTTCTATAACGGTGCACAAATCATGGTCGATCAGTTCATCACTGCAGGTGAAGATAAGTGGTCAACTCAAAGTGGATTGGTGTTGTTGTTGCCTCATGGTTATGAAGGGCAAGGAGCTGAACATTCTTCAGGAAGAATGGAACGTTTCTTACAACAGTGTGCCGATTTGAATATTCAAATTTGTAATACCTCGACTCCTGCAAATCACTTCCACTTGTTGAGAAGACAAATGAAACGTGAATTTAGAAAACCTTTAGTGGTCTTCTCTCCAAAAATGTTGCTGCGTTATCCTAAAGCAGTTTCTGCTTTGGATGAAATGGCTAAAGGAAGTTTCCAAGAAGTTATTGATGATACAACTGTGAAAGTCAATGATGTTGACACTGTTGTTTTTACTTCTGGTAAATTCTACTACGAAGCTAAAGAAAAAGCGGAAGAATTAGGCGCTGATAATATGGCGTTTGTTCGAGTAGAACAATTATATCCGTTACCAAAAATTCAAATTGACGCCATTCTGAAGAATTACAAGAATGCGAAAAATGTCATTTGGGCACAAGAGGAACCAGCGAATATGGGAGCATGGAGATATATGGCAATGGCCTTAAGAGAATTAAATTTGATTGGTATTTCTCGATATCCATCTGCTGCGTCGGCAGAGGGTTCTCATGATTTACATAAGAGAAGATTAGAACGTTTGTTCAACGAATTATTTGAATACGCAAAAGTAAAAGCTTAATAAATAATACAGAAAGATATGTCAGTATTAGAAATGAGAGTACCAAGTCCAGGAGAGTCAATCTCAGAAGTTGAAATTGCTCAGTGGCTTGTTGAAGATGGAGATTATGTTGAGAAAGATCAGGCAATCGCAGAGGTAGATTCTGATAAAGCAACATTGGAATTACCCGCTGAAGAAAGTGGTGTAATTTCACTAAAAGCAGAAGGTGGTGACACAGTTGCTGTTGGTGCCGTTGTTTGTTTGATTGATACTTCTGCCAAAAAACCAGCTGGTTTTGTCTCTTCTCAATCCGTTGAGGAAGTTGTTGAAGAGGCTCCAATAGTTGTGTTAGCTAAAAATGCTGCTCCACCAAGCCCAGATCCTGTTGCTAAGAAATCATATGCATCAGGGACACCTTCAATTGCTGCGGCAAAAATTATGAAGGAGAATGGAATTTCTCAGAATCAATTGAGTGGTACAGGTAAAGACAACCGCATAACGAAACAAGATGTTCTAGCTGCAATGGCTGCAGGATTCTCTTCAAATGATGCACAAGGTTGGGGGGGTACAAGAGAATCTCAACCACAGAAAATGTCAATGATGCGTCGAAAGATTGCAGAACGTTTGGTGGCTGTAAAGAATGAAACGGCTATGTTAACGACATTCAATGAGGTTGATATGAAGCCTATAATGGACCTTCGCACGAAATACAAAAAAGCATTTGCTGAACACCATGAAGTGAATTTAGGATTTATGTCTTTCTTCACGAAAGCAGTTACAGAGGCATTAAATTTATACCCATCTATCAATTCTCAAGTTGATGGAAAAGAGATGATCTTACACGATTATGCTGACATTGGAATTGCAGTTTCATCTCCAAAAGGATTAATGGTGCCTGTTGTTCGCAATGCAGAGCAAATGTCGTTAGCTGAAATTGAAAAAGAAATAAAACGTTTGGCAATCAAAGCAAGAGATGGAAAAATAACACCGGATGAAATGACAGGTGGAACATTCACTATCACCAATGGTGGCGTGTTTGGGTCTATGTTATCAACGCCTATTATTAATCCTCCACAATCTGCGATTTTAGGAATGCATAATATAGTCCAACGTCCAGTAGCAATTGATGGGGAGGTAGAAATCAGACCAATTATGTACGTTGCATTATCATACGATCATAGGGTTATCGACGGAAAAGAATCTGTTAGTTTCTTGGTGAAAGTTAAAGAAATGTTAGAGAACCCTGAACGAATGATTTTCGGTTCGAAAGATCCGGTTGAAGTATTGTTGGGGCTTTAAAGAGCTTTGGATATCGATTATAAAAAGTCGTTAAGAGATTAACGGCTTTTTTATAAGAATTCTTTTTGAATAGTTCCTTAACAACCGATCAACCCATACGAGTAGACCAACTCTTGCTCCACTTTTTCTCCTTTTGAATCTGTTGCAGCGTTCCATTTTCCAGGCATGCTTTTAATCAACTTAATCATTTTGTCATCAATCGAGTCGTATCCAGATGTAGACTCTAGAATCACATCAGAAACTGTTCCATCGGTTGTTATCATAAATTGAATTTTTCCCGATTTTAAATCGTCAACATCAGTACCTGCAACTTCTTTTGCGCTCTTTAGTCTTAGATAATTCATTAATGCGGTGCGACCTTTCTTAAAGCTCGCTTGCTTCTCTGGAACAACGGTCATATAGTAGATTAAATAATCCTCTTCAAGTTCGCTCAGTCCATATTTGTTTTGATAAAAATTTCCACGAATAAAAAACTGAGTTGAATAATCTACTGACTGCAACAATTCCAATTGTGCAGGTGTTAACATTTCATTTTTTCCCTTTATTTTTGTCGCCTTGTCCTCAGGAAGAATAGAAATAATTACATCTTTAAATGATTTTACCCCTTCTGTCGCACCTTTTGGAACTATATCTTGCAATGACTTTGCATTTTGAAGATCTTCTTTTGTTATTGTTGCGTTAAATCGTGATGCTACTGCGTAATAAAAATTGGGTTTCACTTCATTATCGTAAAGAACTTTAAAATCAAAATCAGTCGGTTTCAATTCATCGTCATTAATAACTTTAGGATCAATTTCTGGTTTACCCAACTCTTCAACGGTATCAACCTCTGCATAAACAGATGAATTATTCCATTTTATAAAACTAAAAGCCGTTAAACTAAGTCCTATTATCGCTCCTCCAAAAATTAATGTGCTCCCTTTCATGTCTTTTGAATTAATGAATGTTTCTACCAAATTTATTGCAAGGAGTTACAAGAAACGGTAAATAGTCTATAAAACAATGAGAAACTTTTCAAATTGTGTAAGATACAAATAGCTTTACGTCAAGACAACAATATCTATTGTCAATTACCCCTCTTTACCAAACTGATTCTTGTATCTTCTTTCTCTGCTAAATCAGTTTGCAGAGCATCTTCATTTAATGCTTCAAATACAACTTCATTTGCCAGCACTTCATTACAAACATAAACGACGTTATCTTGAATTGCTTTCTTAATAAAGTCATTTGTATCAACTTTCAAAAGAATTCTATCCGTCACATCCAATCCTGAATCTTTACGTAAATTTTGTACTCTATTAATCAACTCGCGTGCGACACCTTCGCTTTTTAGTTGGTCCGAAATTGTAACGTCAAGTGCAACCGTTAGATTGCCTTCAGAACTTACTAACCAACCTGGAATATCTTTCGCATTGATGTCAAAATCTGCTAAGTCTAGGTTTATTTGTTCTCCACTAATCTCACCATTCCAACCTTTTTCTTGTTCAATTTTTGCAATTCCTTCCGTTGAAATTTGCGCCACCATTCCAGCAATCGCTTTCATGTGTTTGCCATATTTTGGGCCAATTGTTTTGAAATTTGGCTTGATGCTCTTCACTAAAACACTATTGTCTTCAGCGAGTAACTCTAATTCTTTTACATTCACCTCTGAAAGAATTAAATCCTTCACATGAAGTATGTTCTCGGCAAAATCAGAATTCAAAACAGGTACCATTATTTTCTGTAAAGGCTGTCTTACTCTTAATTTCTCTTTCTTTCTCAAGCCTAACACCAAAGAAGATGTACGTTGTGCAATTTCCATTTGCACCTCTAATTTTGCATCAATGAATGAATCATTAACCTTTGGGAAGTGCGCCAAATGAATAGAGGTTTCGCTATGCTTATTGGATACCTTATTCAAATCGAGAAATAATTGATCCATGTAAAATGGTGCAATTGGTGCTCCCAATAATGCAACCGTTTCAAGACAAGTATATAATGTTTGATAAGCAGAAAGCTTGTCCATTCGACCATTTTCATCGGTGGGTTGTTTCCAATATCGTCTTCTACATAAACGTACAAACCAATTTGACAATTGATCACCAACAAACTCTTGAATCAAACGTCCAGCTTTTGTTGGTTCAAATGATTCATAAGCTTCATCAACATTCTTAATTAAAGAATTCAATTTTGAAAGGACCCAACGGTCAATCTCTGGACGATTTTCCAAATCAACATCTTTCTCACTATAATCAAATTCATCTATGTTCGCATAAAGGGTGAAGAATGAATAAGTATTGTAAAGCGTTCCAAAGAATTTACGTTGTACTTCTGTAATTCCTGCAACGTCAAATTTAAGATTGTCCCATGGTTGAGCATTTGTAATCATATACCAACGTGTGGCATCTGCACCATATTTATCCAATGTCTCAAATGGATCAACTGTGTTTCCAAGTCGTTTAGACATTTTAATACCATCTTTGTCCAGAACAAGTCCATTAGAAATAACAGCTTTATAAGCTACACGATCAAATACCATTGTTGAAATCGCATGCATTGTATAAAACCAACCACGTGTTTGATCTACGCCCTCTGCAATGAAGTCTGCGGGGTATGTTTTGTTGTTTTCAATTAATGCTCTATTCTCAAATGGATAATGCCATTGAGCATAAGGCATCGAACCTGAATCAAACCAGACATCGATTAAATCCGATTCTCTGTACATCGCAGCCCCAGAATCTGAAACCAAAATAATTTCATCCATGTAATTTTTATGCAAATCAATTTTCGCGTAATTCTCTTTAGACATATCACCTGAAGTAAATTTATCCATTGGATTGGATGACATTACTCCTGCATCAACTGCCTTTTCACACTCGTTTTTCAACATTTCAATCGATGAAATAAAAGTTCGTTCATCGCCCTCTTTTGTTGACCAAATAGGAATCGGAATCCCCCAATACCTTGATCGTGAAAGATTCCAATCATTCAAATTTTCTAACCACTTCCCAAAACGTCCTGTACCTGTTGAGGCTGGTTTCCAGTTAATTGTTTTGTTCAGCTCCGCCATTCTATGCTTTCCATCAGTCGCTTTAATGAACCAAGAATCCAATGGGTAATACAAAATTGGCTTATCTGTTCTCCAGCAATGTGGATAACTGTGAACGTATTTTTCTACCTTAAAGGCTTTGTTTTCTGTTTTTAATTTTATCGCAATCTCAACATCTATAGACTTTTGAGGTGCTGTTCCATCATCGTAATACTCATTTTTCACGTACTTTCCAGAAAATTCACCCATTGCACTTGTGAATTTACCTTGTAAATCTACCAGTGGCTTCGGTTCTCCTTTCTCATTCAGAATAAGCATTCCAGGCACGTTAGAATCTGCGGCTACTTTTGCATCGTCCGCTCCAAAAGTTGGTGCAATGTGAACGATTCCTGTACCGTCATCAGTAGTCACAAAATCTCCAGAAATGACCTTAAAGGCATTCTCTGCATTCTCAAAAGGCTCGGCATAAGGAAGAAGTTGTTCGTATTTCAATCCTGTTAAATCTTTTCCGACACATGATTTAGAAACAAAAAATGGAATTGTCTTATCTCCCTCTTTGTATTCGGCAAGGTCATTTTCATTTTCAACTTGATTAAACCCTTTTGAGAATTGATAATTCACCAATTGCTTTGCCAATACAACTTCTATCGGCTCAAATGTGTATTGATTGTAGGACTTTACAGCAACATACTCTATTTTTGGGCCAACGGCCAATGCTGTATTTGAAGACAAAGTCCATGGCGTTGTTGTCCATGCAAGAAAGTGTATGTTATCTCCATTACCAAAAGGTGTTTCTTGTCCTTTTCTCAATCTGAATTGAGCAACAACCGTTGTGTCAGATACGTCCTGATAGCAACCCGGTTGGTTTAATTCATGAGAAGATAGTCCTGTTCCTGCTTTCGGAGAGTAGGGTTGAATTGTGTAGCCCTTATAAATCAAATTCTTTTCATAAAGTTGGCCGAGTAACCACCAAACCGACTCCATGTATTTTGAATCATAAGTAACATATGGATCATCCATATCAACCCAATATCCCATTTTATTTGTCAAATCAGCCCAAACGTCTGTGTACCTCATCACCGCCTTCTTGCATGCGTTATTATAGTCATCAACAGATATCGTTTTTCCGATGTCTTCTTTCGTAATTCCTAGTTCTTTCTCTACACCAAGCTCAACCGGCAAACCATGCGTATCCCATCCTGCTTTTCGTTTTACTTGAAACCCTTTGAGGGTCTTGTATCGACAAAAAATATCTTTAATTGCACGTCCCATAACATGATGAATTCCAGGAAGTCCATTTGCGGATGGTGGCCCTTCAAAAAATATAAACGGCTCTTTGCCTTCACGTGTGTCGATTGATTGCTGAAAAACATCATTCTTCTCCCAAGTCTCTAATATTCGACTTGCTACATTTGGCAAATCTAATCCTTGGTACGTTGTGTATTTTTTACTCATTATTACTTCTAATTTGGGCTATTCAATTAATGCGCGAAGATATGAATTTTATTGTCATTTTGAGCAACAGAAGCACTCTTAAGCTCTAATAAACCAGCTGTTATGCTTCGCATCTTGTGAATAAATTACGATTTTTTACTTTTCTCTCTAAAAAAGACGGAGATTTCTTACTTTTAACAAAAATGCAAAAATGCAAAAAATCTGTTTGGTTGAAGACGAAAAGAGCATCGGTGAAATTGTAAAACTAAATCTTGAACTCGAGGGCTATTCTGTAGAATGGCTAGTTGACGGTGAAGACGCAAAAAAATTGTTTGAAGCTAATTTTGAATTCGACCTCATTATTTTGGACGTTATGTTACCTCACATCAATGGTGTTGATTTATGTCGAATAATCCGATTTAAAAGTAAAGTTCCGGTTCTTTTTCTATCTGCAAAAGGCAAAACGACCGACAGAATTCAAGGGTTGAAAGTTGGAGGAAACGACTACCTTCCAAAACCTTTTGACTTAGAAGAGTTATTACTGCGAGTAAGTGTTTTAATAGGAGACGCATCGCAAACTGATATTAAACAAGCAACGATTGGAGAATATCTTGTGAATTTTAAAACGTATGATTACGTTCATTCATTAACTCAGGAAAAGAAGCGATTATCGAAAAAAGAAATTGCGCTTTTACAGTTATTCTTGGAGAAAGAAGGCGAAGTAATTTCACGAAATGAAATCCTAGACCGTCTTTGGGGGAAAAATCAATTTCCTACAACTCGAACTATTGACAACTACATTTTGAACTTTAGAAAGATTTTTGAGCTAGATTCAAAGAATCCCAAACTTTTTCACTCAATCAGAGGGGTTGGGTATAAGTTTACTCCTTAATTTTTCCTGCTTTTCAATTATTTCAAAATGAACACATTGATTACTAATGGAAAAACAATGAATAAATACTCCCCTCTTTCATAACCTCATGTAAGGTAGAATTGCTAGTTTTACCTTAATATTCTATTTTCATCAATGAAAGAAAACAGCAAACAATTAAGATACGACAAAGCCTACTTAAGAATGGCTCAAACATGGTCGGAATTATCGCATTGCTCTCGCAAAAAAGTGGGGGCAATTATTGTTAAAGATGGAATGATTATTTCAGATGGTTTTAATGGCACTCCTAGTGAGTTTGATAATTGCTGTGAAAATGATGATGGAGATACACACTGGTATGTGCTCCATGCTGAAGCAAATGCGATTTTAAAAGTGGCCAAGTCCACACATAACTGTCAAAAGTCAACCCTATACCTTACACTCTCTCCTTGTAAGGAATGCAGTAAATTAGTGTTGCAGTCTGGTATAAACAGAGTCGTTTTTATAAACAGTTACAAAGATGAAAGCGGAATCAATTTTCTAAAAGAAGCAAAAATAGAAGTCGTTCAAATTGAAAAACCTTTTGATGCAGAATAAACAAAATCAATATTTGATTCCTATTGTAATGGCTTGTTTCCTTGCAATTGGTTTGCTTTTGGGCAAAAAATTAGCGCCAACTGAAGAGGTATACATCTCTAATGGTGAAGTACGCTATCAAAAAATTCAAGAGATAATTCATGTTCTAGATGAGCGATATGTAGATTCAGTCGATGGTCAAGCTCTTTTTGAAAAGACTATTAGTGACATGCTTCACGAACTTGACCCGCACAGCAATTATATCCCTGCAGAAGATTTAAAGTCCCTAAATGAATCCATTGAAGGTAAATTCAGCGGAGTAGGAATTCGATTTTTTATTATCCAAGACACTATTTGCGTAACAAATGTTTTACCTAATTCTCCAGCAATGGCAGGTGGATTGAAATCTGGTGATAAGCTGATTAATGTCAATGATTCTTTAATTGCTGGAATTGGTGTAAACAACGAGGATGTAATGGGTCTATTGAAAGGCGCAGAAGGTACAACCGTTAACTTGGACATTCTTAGAAATGGTAAAATAAAGTCGTTTGTTGTTGAAAGAGGTTCTGTACCAGTTGTCTCGATTTTAGCATCATTTATGCTGAACAACAACACTGGATATGTGAAAATTAATCAATTCAGCGTCACAACATATGATGAGTTCCGAGCGGCAACTAAAGAATTGAAAAAACAAGGACTAAAAAAACTTGTGGTCGATCTTCGAAATAATGGTGGAGGTGTATTACGAGGAGCCACTTCCATTGCAGATGAGTTTTTAAAAGCCGGAATCCCAATTGTGGAAACACGTGGTGAACATTCTCGAAAGTTTGTCTATAAATCGAGTGATAAAGGAGAACTAGAAAATATTGAGTTGGCAATCGTCATTAATGAGAATAGTGCTTCCGCTTCTGAAATTCTTGCAGGTGCAATTCAAGATAACGATCGTGGAATTATTATAGGTCGTCGTTCTTTTGGAAAGGGTCTAGTACAAGAAGACTTGATGCTTAGAGATGGAAGTAATTTACGATTAACGATTGCTCGTTATTATACTCCTACAGGACGTTGTATCCAAAAACCATACAAAGAAAATATAGAATCTTATTACAATGATCAGCTTGAACGTTATGAAAATGGAGAAATGTATCAAGTCGATTCTACGTTGCTAATTGACTCTCTTAAGTTTACAACACCAGGAGGGAAAACTGTTTACGGTGGTGGTGGAATAATGCCTGATATTTTTATTCCTTTTGATACCCTTGGAACAAGTTGGTACTATACTCAATTGCGATATTCTTCCGCTTTCACAACATTCGCGTTCTCTTTTGTAAATGACAAACGAACGAAATGGAAAACTGTTGATCAGTACATCAGCGATTTTGAAGTAAGCAATGATTTACTTGAACAATTTGTTGCCTTTGCTGAAAAAGAAGGTAACGTTATTCAGAATGCTAAAGAATTAAAGGCAAGTAAAGAGCTTATTAAAAGAACAATCAAAGGTGAAATAGCACGACAATTGTGGGTGGAACAAGGTTACTATAAGGTAGAAGTGCAAAAAGATGTTGACATTCTGAAAGCAATCAAAGAGTTACGCTAAACCCTTCTTTTTCATAAAAATCATTTTCTTTTTCGATTTCTTCCCTATTCTAACGCTGTTTAATAACTCGCTTAGAGTAAAACTCACCATTCAGATTGATTGACACAAAGTACAATCCTGGGGATGTCGTTTTACCTTCACTATCTTTACCGTCCCATTTAATATGAAATTCCGAACCATTATTGATGCTACTGTTCAACAAGCTTTTGATCAAACTACCTTGTCCATTATAAATGGAGATTCTTAATTGATCTTCGCTCTCCAATTTCTTTGAAAATAGGTTGAGTTCATCAATAAAAGGATTTGGGTAAACAGAAAAATAATTCTCCTCATTTTCAATGATAGAAGCAGTACTTAAATTCATCAAACTGTCCATGTTATAATTCTCGTCACCTGCTTGATAGGCCATGTAATGCATAAACACCAAACACATTTCGTCTGAAGTGTTTAGACCTGCAGAAACATTTTCTGGCGGTACATTCGGATTGTTTGGATTGCCAGCGGTATTGTTATATACTGCATCGACTTTGAGCGTTGTTCCTGCCGTTGCCTTTTGGATGTTTTTATAGAAGTAAAAATCTTGCCACTCGAAATTCCATTCTGGAACATTAATCAACTTTAAAGTGTCGAAGGAAGGTTCTATCCCGTATACGCGCATGCTTTCACCAATTAAATGCATGTGTGGAAAAACGCTCAGTAAAGACACGTCTACTGAGAGACCTCCTGAAGGCGGGTACTGCGCTGAGACATTTGTGATCTGATCTGCTGGCAAAGTAAATGACCAGTTCTCTAGCAAAGAAGATGTTAACACATCTCGAACTCCCGTTTCTCCAGGAGGATAGAAATGGAAAATCACTTTTGTACTGTCCACTTCTCCAAAACTACCTTCTGGGTAATGCATCGCAAATAATACTTGTGAATTTGCCTGAAATGGAATGCCTAATTTTAGTGGATTCGTAGCTGGCAAAGTCATGGGTGAACTTCCTGGTGTATATCCTGTTACCAAAGATGCGGAGTTGGTTGTTGGGCCGGCACAATCTCCACCAATCGTATCCGTAACCGACGAATTTGCTGGATCTATATAAATCAAAGCATGATGCACAATCGCAGGATTCCCAGGGATAATTTCAACAGATTTTATCATTCGATTTGTAGCTAATCCAGAAGGAATAGCAAAACAAACATAATCATCACTTGTACCTGTAGCCTTACTTGCATACGTTGGGATTTGAAGTTCTAAATCCCCATTTCCTAAGATGGCCCCGCCAGTATAAACAGGTGGTGGAGGAGTGCTCCCCTGATTGCCTTCAGGAAAACCATTTGAGATCCAGTCTAAAATAGTAGTTTTCTCGGTTGGGGATAATGATCGGTTATGCGTATATGATTGGTAGCCATTCTCCGGTGGCCATGGCGGCATGTCGTCTGTTGTGATTGATGTTGTAATTATCGAAGTCAATGGACTCGCCTCTGCATATGTCATTAATGGGAATGGAGCCACGCCTCCCGTATGGTGACATTGTGTGCATTTATTGTAAAATATTTGTGCAACATCATCACTCCAGGTTTGTCCAAAAGTAAACAAACTGATGATTATAAAAAATAGTGTGGATAGGGTTCTCATAGTGGCTTTTTTTTAAAATTATGTTTTTTTAAGTAGAAAACATAATATAGCTCCGTATATTGATGAACATGAGTAATTTTATTTCTCTTTCTTTATTTAAAACACTGTACTTAAGCCAGTCGGATTTGCTCACAAATGAAGGGATTGCCGAATTCAAAAATAAATTAATAACCAAAGAAGGGATAAAAATAAGGCAGTCCAATGGTATTTCCGATGACGAATTCTCAAAGTTCGTTACTTCATTAAATTCATCTAAGACAATTTTATTTCACGATTGGATACTACAAAACAGTGCATTGTATACCCTTTTAACTAAAGGAGAAATCACATTCTTTGAGGACATTTCAAATCATTTAAAACATCAGTTTATCAACGATTATCGAGAGTTCCTTTCGCCTTACATTGCCGAAAAGCTGAGCCCTTATTTTCAAGGCCCTGCGTTAACAAAAAATGAGATTAACTTGCTTTCAAACGCTTTTTCATACACACAATTATTGGATCAAAATGATAGAGCAACGGTTGAATACCAACTCTTTTACGGCATTAATGAAAGAATAAAAAAAGAGATTAAGGATGCTAAAGCAATTGTCGACGAAGCGACACTTATTGACAAAATAACACCACTTTGTGATGAGACAATTCTTCTATGTGTCAATTCTATGTCAAAAGCTTCATATGTGTTAAAAATAAACTTCGTTGATGACCTCCTCTCTGTGATTAAATACAAATCGTGTACGCCGCGTTTCGCAAATTGGATCATCAAAAAACTTGAAAAAATAATACTTAACAAAGAACATGAACACAAAATCTCAGATTTAAAAAGAGAGCTAAAAACTGGAGAAATCTCGGTTCGAAATCATGGAAAATCTAAAATACCCTTCAAATGGACACATATTATCACCTTAGTTTTAGTTGGGAGCATTGGTTTCTTTATTTTTTGGGTGATAAAATTTGAACCTTTAAATGATCTGGATGACCCTGTGTTTGCAAATGAAACGTCCTTTATGCAATTTACACCCGAAGAAAGGCGGAAGATTGACTCGCTTTTGCATGAAATGAATGGAACTTTCAAGGAAGATGAAAATTTTATAGATCAAGGCACACCTATTATTGGTAGAAGTGATCAATTAACGATTCGGAAAAATTTCAACAACACCACTCTTGAGCGTATCTATCAAGACGTAATCATCGATGCAGAATTGAGAGAAGATTTAATTCAAGATTCTTGTCGTGCACCTATTGCATTCACCCCTATTCCTGACACGAAGGACTTAGTAAAAAAAAAGGGACGAATTGAGGCTATGATTAAAAACGAATCAGGATATGATGTTGTTTTGGTTGTGGCAGAGGACAAGGTAAAGGGTTCTTTACATTCTTACTATATAAAAAAGGGGGAAACAGCCGTTTTTAAAATCAACCAGTACAATCTAATGCTGCTAATTCCTGGAAATGAATACTCGAAATACAATGCCCCAAATAATATTGCGAGCGACCAATTGCCTTCAAAAAAGTTCCTAGAACATTTTTGTGAAATAGATTACAATTGCCGTGAATCTATCAATAGCATGTATAGGATAGTAAACAGGTATGAAGGGAAAACGAAATTCTTGTTATTGGGTGAAATTGGTGCCAACTTTCATTTAATTGACATCAATGGCGATTTAGAAGCAATCTAGGTTTTTTCTCCTAAATTTGTACCATGATATTATACAATGTAACAGTAAGTATTGATAAAGAAGTCCATTTAACATGGCTTAATTGGATGAAAGTGGACCATATTCCAAAGGTTATGAATACGGGCTGTTTTAAAGAATGTAGAATTTCAAGAGTACACGGAGAAGAAGAAGGCGGCATGACATTCGCTATTTCATACATCAGTCCGTCTCAGGAAAAATACGACGAATATCAAGAAAATCATGCCACTGAATTACAGAACGAACATGCATCAGAATTCAATGGTAAATTTGTAGCATTTAGAACATTACTCACTGTCATAGAAGAATTTAAACAATGAGTGTAAAAGCAAAAAAGCATTTAGGTCAACATTTTCTTAAAGATAGAGGGGTTTGTCAACGTATTTCTGATCAATACAAAGAACATAAAGGTTGTAAAAAGGTCTTGGAGGTTGGGCCAGGCATGGGTGCTCTTACAGAATTTCTGCTTGCGCGTGATCTTGATGTTTGGGCCATGGAAGTCGACAGAGATAGTGTCCCTTACTTGAATGAACATTTTCCTGCGCTTCATGGAAAAATTATTGAAGCTGACTTTTTAAAAATTGATTTGAAATCAGTAATGGGTGTCGAGCCCTATGCTGTTGTTGGAAACTTTCCATACAATATCTCTTCTCAAATCCTTTTCACATGCCTTGAACATAGAAATCAAATTCCTGAAATCATGGGTATGTTTCAGCGTGAAGTGGCGCAAAGAATTGCAGAGAAGCCTGGCACTAAAAAATATGGTATTCTCAGTGTATTTATGCAGGCTTATTATGATATTGAGTATTGCTTTACGGTAGATGAACATGTTTTTGATCCACCACCAAGAGTCAAGTCTGGTGTTATTCGTTGTATTCGAAATGAACGTGAAAAATTACCTTGTGATGAAGTGTTGTTTAAACAAGTTGTGAAAATGAGCTTTAATCAAAGAAGGAAAACCATTCGTAATTCAGTGAAAGCTCTTCTCAAAGGAAATAAAGTAGACCATGAATTTATGGCTCTTCGCCCAGAAACTCTATCTGTTGATCAATTTGTTGAATTAACCCAACTGATTGATGGTTTGTCCCCTGTCGAAGGTTAGTGGCCAACTCTTAAACTCCAAACGATTGCTCTTAATTTCTCTTTTTCTTATTACATTTGCCTAGAACATTCTTAACAGAAGATAGTATTATGAAATTCGGTACCAAAGCAATTCACGCAGGGGTTAAGCCAGATGAATCTACTGGAGCAATTATGACTCCTATTTACCAAACTTCAACATACGTTCAAGATGGTGTCGGAAATCATAAAGGATATCAATATTCGAGAACACAAAATCCCACGCGTCATGCCTTGGAGAAAAATCTAGCCGCTCTTGAGAATGGGAAACACGGAGCATGTTTCGGCTCAGGATTAGCAGCAATTGATTGCGTTATCAAAATGCTTAATCCTGGAGATGAAGTTGTTTCAACAAATGACTTGTATGGGGGTACTTTTAGACTTTTTAAGACCATTTTTGAAAAATACGGAATCAAATTTCACTTTGTTGGAATGTCAGACCCTTCTGAAGTTGAGGCTGCTGTAAACAAAAACACGAAATTAATTTGGGTAGAGACACCAACAAACCCAATGATAAATATTATTGACATTGAAGCAATGGCGAAGATCTCTAAGTCTGCTGGAGCGATGTTGTGTGTGGATAACACATTTGCCACGCCGTATTTGCAAAACCCTTTGGATTTAGGGGCCGATATAGTTATGCATTCGGTAACAAAGTACATTGGAGGTCACTCTGATGTTGTTATGGGGGCTTTAATTTGCAAGGACGATGCTATTGCAGATGAAATGTACAGAATTCAAAATTCTTCCGGGGCTGTCACAGCACCAATGGATTCGTTCTTAGTTTTAAGAGGAATTAAAACACTGCATTTACGTGTTCAAAGACATTGCGAAAATGCCGAAAAAGTTGCCCGATTCTTAGTCAGTCATCCAAAAGTGGACAAAGTTTATTGGCCAGGTCTAGAGTCTCATCCAAATCATGCTATTGCAAAAAGACAAATGCGTGGTTTTGGAGGTATGATTTCTTTTGATTTGGAAGGAAACAGTATAGAAGATGCACACACAATTGTGAAGAATGTTAAAGTTTTCGCATTGGCTGAATCATTAGGTGGAGTAGAGTCGTTAATTGGTCATCCTGCAACAATGACACATGCTCCTATACCAAAAGAAGAAAGAGAAAAAATAGGAATAAGCGATTCTTTGATACGATTGAGTGTCGGAGTAGAAGACGTAGAAGATATAATTGAAGATTTAAGTCAAGCGTTGTCTTAAAGAAAATATATGCGCTAGAATACTAATTAACATTGAAGATTTAAGTCAAGCGTTGTCTTAAAGAAAATATATGCGCTAGAATACTAATTAACTTAGTGCTCTGGCTATTAAACAAAAATACGTGTTATGATGAATTACAGTAAGTTTGCCGTTATAGGAGTTGGACGTTTTGGTGCTTCAATTGCTCGACGACTGGCAAAGAAAGGAGCGCAAGTTTTTGCTTTTGATCCAAACGAAGAAAAAATCAATAACATCAAAGATGACGTGGCTTTTGCTGTAACTCTTGATGCAACTGACTTGCGAGCGTTACAATCCCAGAATTTAGAAGCCATGGATGCGGCCGTTGTTGCCATTGGTGAAAATTTTGAGGCAACTATTCTAAGTTGTGTACATCTAATGGAAATAGGTGTTAAACGAATTATTGCTAGAGCAAGCGGAGAACAACAACATTTAATTCTCAAGAAAATAGGGATTCATGAAATTCTAACACCTGAAAATGAAGTTGCAGATGCTGTTGGTGAGAAATTATTGAACCCAAATATTATTTCGTTCCTTTCGCTGCCTGATGATCATGAAATTGCTGAAATACGTGCACCAAAAGGATGCGTAGGAAGAACAGTTGATTCTATGGGATTCAGAAATAAGTACGACATGACTTTAATTACAATTAAACGGGTCTTTGAAGTCACAAAAAATGGAGAAGATTCTACAGAGCAACATATTATTGGTGTCCCCAAGAATGAAATGGAAATTAAAGAAAAAGATACACTCGTTGTTTTTGGAGCGGCCAAAAGTGTAGAACGTTTTATTGAAATTAACGAATCGCTTTAATGTACGTTATTACTGGTGTTTCTAAAGGATTAGGGAAGGCAATTGTTGAACAACTACTTGATGCTGAAGAATCCGTTATCGGAATCGGCAGAACGAATTCCATTGAGCACAAAAATTATCAATTTATTGAATGCGATTTAAGTGTGAAAAATGCTGTGCATTCATTGTCTCTTGACCTGATGGACGAAGAAGTTGTATTAATTAACAATGCTGGTATCATTGGTGACATTAATCGGCTTTCACAACAAGAATCGCTCGATTTGAATACAATTATGCAAGTCAATACGATTGCTCCTATGGAATTAGCGCACAAGCTATATTCCCAAACAACCAATAAGCAAGAGTTTTCTTTAATCAATATTAGTTCTGGGGCTGCAAATAAGTCCATTCCATCTTGGGGAGCTTATTGCGCTTCTAAAGCTGCACTAAATATGCTCACTGAAAGCTTCTATCTTGAAGAAGTTGAATTAGGAAATCACCCAACTGTTATGGCTATTTCTCCAGGGGTTATTGATACTGATATGCAAGTGAATATTCGTTCTACTTCAGAAAAAAATTTCTCTGCGGTTCAAAATTTTATCGCCATGAAAGAGGGAAATGACTTGTTTTCACCCAAAGAGGCAGCTAGACGTCTATTGAATCTAATTAACTTACCTTTTAAGAAGCAGGTGTTTCACGATTTACGAACAGTTATACCGTAGAATCAAGAATCACGACACTTTATCCTTGAAATAACACCTTATAGCATCTTTTTTTTATGTTCACTTACATTTATCGTATCTTTACATTGAAATTATGAAATATTATCTCCAAAACTATGAAAGTAAAACTCCTTACACTAAGTGTATTATTAATTAGCCAGTTTGGCTATTCTCAAAAAGTAGATCATTATTGTGGGTCTGCTCATAAAATGAATGAATTGCGCAATAACCCTGCGGCTTCTAAGTCCTTATTAGACGATAAATTAATCAGACAACAAGAAGCAACTAATGGTGTAAAATCGATAAGGGGGGTGGTCTATAAAATTCCGATTGTTTTCCATATACTTCATAATGGAGGGAGTGAAAATATCAGCGAAGCACAAATATTTAATGGATTAGACGTTATTAATCGTGATTTTAGCAAGCAAAATGCTGATACAGCTGAAGTAATTGACCTTTTTAAACAACGCGTTGCAGATATCGAGATGGAATTTGTTCTAGCTTCAAGAGCCCCAAATGGCGCCTGCTTTAGAGGATATACTCGTACACAATCTACAATGACTTCTGCTGGTGACGATGGATATGCACAAGTAGATGCTGTAAGAAACGGTAACGATGTCTATCAAGGTAATTGGCCAAGTAATAGATATTTGAATGTCTACATTATTAAAGATGCTGGTGGTGCTGGTGGTTATACTAACCTTCCAAATAACTGGGGCGGTACGGATATGGCAAACGGAATTTGGTTGTTACACAATCAATTCAGTGAAATTGGAACATCTAGCACTTCAGCTGGACGTTCATTGACACATGAAATTGGGCATTGGTTTAATTTAAGTCACACGTGGGGAGGTACAAACACACCAGGTATTGCTTCAAACTGCTCAGAGGATGATGGAGTTGGTGACACACCAACATGCATAGGAGTTTCTGGTGGCGGATGTCCAATCACTCAAGATGAGTGTGGACCAATTGCAAACGTACAAAACTACATGGATTATGCTTTGGGTTGTCAAACAATGTTTACAAGTGGGCAATCTACAAGAATGAGAAATGCTGCTATTTCAAGTGTTGGTGGTAGAAATAATCTTTGGACTCAATTGAACCTAGAGTTTACTGGTACCGATGCTCCAGCTCCTCTTTGTACTACTGAGTTTTCAGCAGATAGAATTTCTATTTGTTCAGGAGGTACAATAACGTTTACAGATGAGTCTTATAATAACGCAAATGGCTGGACATGGAGCTTCCCAGGAGGCACCCCAAATAGTTCGACTGATCAAAACCCATTAATTACTTATGATACCCCAGGTCTTTATGAGGTTACACTAGAAGCTACAGACGGTACAATTACAGATACAGAAGTAAAGACTTCATACATTAGAGTTCTTGCTAACGCTATTTCATTACCTGTTTATGAAGGATTCGAAAGCTACACAACTCTTGATAACCTGCAAGAATGGGGCGTGGTTAATGAAAATAATGACGCTCAATTTCTGTTGTCTACAACCGTAGGTTTATCAGGAACTAAAAGTGTTGTATTACCAAATTATGGTCAAACTATAGGTTCTATGGATGAGTTGATTTCACAACCTGTAGATTTATCAGTACTCGACCCGCTCACGGACAATATGACTTTAAGTTTTCGATATGCTTACAAAAGAAGAAACAGTTCGGATGATGATTGGTTGAGAGTGTATTTAACATCGAATTGTGGTGATACATGGTCTATTAGAAAAACGCTCCATGGTGTGCAGCTGGGTTCAAACACTCAGACAAATTCATTTACTCCTACTTCTGCTGCAGACTGGAGAACGATTCATATGACTAACGTAACAAGCCCATTCTGGGTAGATAACTTCAGGTATAAATTTGCATTTGAAGCGGGAGGTGGAAACAACATATACATTGATGATATCAACATATATCAAGGTTCTCCTTCTGATGATATCGTTGACGGAATAGCAGGAATTAATGAACTTAACAACATATCACATATCGCGGTTTACCCAAATCCTACAAATGGTGAGTTGAATGTAAGTTTTAGCATCCAGAATGATGAGAAAACGACTATTTCAATACAAGATGTTTCTGGGAAAATAATTCAAGCACATTTAATCAATGCGATTAACGGTGAAAACGTTGTAAGTATTGATACGCAAAAAATGGGGGCAGGAATTTATTTTATGCAAATCTCAGTGAATGGAACAGTGAAAACAAAGAAGTTTATTGTAGAGTAATAACGTTAATTAAAACAAAAAACCCAGCGAGAAATCTTGCTGGGTTTTTTGTTTTCTAACTTGGAGTCGAAACTGATTAATTCAAAACTTTTAAGCAATCTTCAAATCTACGTAATGCTTATTTGGTTAAAATCGAGCCCTTTTTGTACCCAATATTGGAGTTCTTCATCCATATCGAAGCCTTCTGGTGTTATGAAAATGTAGCCCCGCATTGATCTCCCTGTAAAATCCATAGGCAAACAGACCTCTTTTTCTATTTCCTCTTCATAAGCAACCATGCCTATTTTTACCATCAATAAGTCTCCTTTAAATTTTTTATCATAATGAGTACCGCAACACATTTTATCATTGACCATAAAAATCAACCCTCCCATCATTTCTTTCTCATGGAAAGTAACACTACTCGCGTTAATAATATGCCTAATCCTATCGGCTAAAAAGTCATCGTATGCCATGATTTAATCTAATTTACTATGCTGAATATTTTTGAGATCAAATTAATTCATTTTTTTCGAATACGGTAATAATCTTTTGAAATACCATGCCATTGAACTTGCTCCTTCCAAAATGCAGTTTCAATATTTTTAAATCTATTTCTATTTCTACGGACTTCACTCTCTTTTATTGGCTGACATCGCAATCGATAAACACTGATCAAATATGATAGGGATTCGTATTCTCTCACTTCGGCAGTCTTATCAGGATAGCAAGAAATAATTTGCTCAGAGCTAAGGTCTATTTGAAATTCACTTTTATCGGATATAACGTAAAATCGCATACTGTCAGATTTGTCGATCCTAATTTGCGTATTAATGGTATCATTAAATATTATTCGCCCTGTTTCTGCCAAAATGAAATTCTTGTTTTTTTTGGCACTATTTAAACCTTTTAAATATGCTTTTTCAAAGTGTTTTTCGTAAGACGTTCTACTCAAATAATTATCATAAGAGCATGAACATTCTTCAATAGACAAAGTGTCAATGTTCTCCAAGAAAACCAATGAATCGTTTTCATAGTTGACAAGATTAACAGTACCTCTCACAAAAAAATTAAACTCTTTATTTTCCGTATTGCGCATGCGACAATTCCTGTTAAAATCAAATTCTATAAAAATTAATTTTTTGTTTAACTCTCCAATGGGCAATAGACGATATTCTGTCTCCGCACAACATGATAAGGCGACACTTGAGCGAATAAATAGGATACAGAAAATAAAGATTATGTTATTCATGATAATTTACATCGTTGATTTAAACATTATAATGAAGCTTTATTCTAAAGTAACGAGAAGTCATAAAACAAAAACAGCAGTAAGAAACCTTACTGCTGTTTTTAAAGATATTAAATTAACTCTTTAAAGTTCGAACTTGATACCTTGTGCTAAAGGTAAGCTGTCTGTATAGTTAATTGTATTAGTTTGACGACGCATGTAGACTTTCCAAGCATCAGATCCAGACTCACGCCCACCACCTGTTTCTTTCTCTCCACCAAATGCTCCACCAATCTCAGCGCCAGAAGTACCAATATTAACGTTTGCAATACCACAATCAGATCCGGTACAAGCTAAAAATGCTTCCGACTCTTTCAAACTGTTCGTCATTATTGCAGAAGACAATCCTTGAGGTACGTTATTTTGAATCGCAATTGCGTTCTCTACACTACCAGAATATTTCATTATATATAAGATTGGCGCAAAAGTTTCGTGCTGCACAATGTCGTAAGTGTTTTCCGCTTCAACAATAGCCGGTTTAACATAACATCCAGACTCATATCCTTCACCTTCATAAACACCACCTTCAACTAAAATGTTTCCGCCTTCAGCTTTTGCTCTCTCTAAAGCAGATAAGTACATTTCAACAGCATCTTTATCAATTAGTGGACCAACATGGTTGTTCTCATCTAGTGGGTTACCTACTTTTAACTGTGGGTAGGCATTTACTATCGCACTAACGAAAGTATCATATACATCTTCATGGATAATTAGTCGTCTAGTAGAAGTGCAACGCTGTCCACCTGTTCCAACTGCTCCAAATACTGCTCCCGGAAGAACAATTTTTAAATCTGCTGTTGGTGTTATAATGATTGCATTGTTTCCTCCTAGCTCTAATAAAGAAGTTCCTAATCTTGCTCCAACTGCTGCACTTACCGCTTTACCCATGCGAGTAGAGCCGGTTGCAGAAACCAAAGGAATACGTGCATCGTTAGACATTAAAATTCCTAAATCAGCACCGCCGATAACTAAACCAGAAACTCCTTCAGGAACTCGGTTAGCATCAAATACTTCTTTTGTAATTTGTTGACACGCTAATGCTGTTAGAGGTGCTTTTTCAGATGGTTTCCATACACAAACATCACCACAAACCCAAGCAAGAGCTGTATTCCAGTTCCAAACAGCAACTGGGAAGTTGAATGCAGAAATAATTCCTACGATTCCTCTTGGATGATACTGCTCATACATTCTGTGACCTGGGCGTTCAGAGTGCATTGTAAGACCATGCAATTGACGAGAAAGACCTACTGCGAAATCACAGATGTCAATCATTTCTTGTACTTCACCTAATCCTTCTTGATAAGATTTTCCCATTTCGTAAGAAACCAATTTACCTAAAGGCTCTTTGTACTCACGTAATTTTGTCGCCAGCTGACGAACAACTTCTCCACGAGCAGGTGCAGTCCATTTTCTCCATTCTTTAAAAGCTTCACCAGCTTTTAAGACAACAGCTTCATAATCAACTTCCGTTGCACTCTTAACTGAGGCAATTACGTTTCCATCTACTGGAGAAACAGAATCAATTTTCTCTCCTCTAGTATTAAACCAATGTCCACCAGTAGATGCACCATTGTTTACTTCCTCAATTCCGAATTGAGATAAAATTTCCTTCATTCCAAGGTCTGTCATAACTTCCGCCATTCTATTCTATATTTAATTAACCTATTCTATTATTTGTTACGGGTACAAAATTACGGTAAATAATTGTAAAAACTCAATCATTTTTCGCTTCAAAAGAGGATTGCCATTTCCAATAAAGTCCTGCAGAGATTGCTCCCAAAGGCGTTGCAACCAAATACAACCAAAGATGCTCTGTATGCCCAGAAACAAGAGCTGGAGCGATACTACGAATTGGATTCATACTCGCATTACTTATTGGGCCAGCAAACAAAGCCTCTAAACCGACAGTCATTCCAATAGCAATTGGAGCATAATATTGTTCTATTCTTCTCCCTTGTGAGGTCAGCAAAATCACAATCATCAATAAAAATGTGAGGATAAATTCTAAAATTAGTGATTGCATTTCTGAACCACTTGGCATAGAAGCACCGAGTAATTCATTCTCTGGAAATAAAAATTTCAATGTAAAGCTTGCCAGAAAAGCCCCTATTGCTTGAACACCAAGATATGGAAGAAGTTCTTTTTTAGGGTGCAATTTCAACATTACTAGTGTTATTGTAACGGCAGGATTCATGTGTGCTCCTGAAATCCTTCCATACGCAAAAATCATTATCATAACGATCAAGCCCCAGGCTGTTGCAACACCAAAATGAGAAATTGCTCCCGTCATTTCAGTATTTATGACCATTGCTCCCGTTCCACAAAAAATCATGAAAAAGGTTGCTATTAATTCTCCTACGTATTTTTTCATAAATATGCTGAAACGAATTCTTTACAATACAACTTTACCAAATCTCGAACCCTGTCGAAATCTTGCTTAACTTCACTTTCAGTTCCTACAGCTTTTGCTGGATCTGGAAAGTTTTTGTGAAAACGAGTCGCATTTGATGGAAAATAAGGACATCTCTCTTTAGCGTTATCACACACTGTGATAATGTAATCGAAATCAATGTTTTCATATTCGTTGACGTTATTTGATGTGTTTTGAGAAATATCAACCCCATCTTTTTGCATCGTCTCAATTGCTTTTGGATTGACTCCATGCGTTTCAACACCGGCACTATAAATTGTTGTCCCTTCAGGCGAAAACGCTTTCAAGTAGCCCTCGGCAATTTGACTTCTACAACTGTTTCCTGTGCAAAGCACTAATACATTCTTAGACATATCAAGAGTTTAACAGCAACCTGATCCAGGTTCACATGATTCACCATTTACGACTTCTGCTATTGAAACTTTCACTTTTTCCTCAGTTGGAGAACAGCAAGCATTTACTTCTTTACCAATATATTTCGGATCATTAAATTCTGAATCTTCATGAAAATAATAAACCTCCCATTGAATTCCATCAGGATCGGTTGCCCAAAACTTATCTTGAACAGCATAACAGCAAGACACTCCAATTTCTTCAAGAGAAACTACTCCTTGTTCACGGGCTATTTTCAGTTTTGCCTCCATTTCTTCTTTTAAAGCAACTTGAATGCCTACGTGTCCAAAATTAGCTTGCACTCTCTCTGGATTCTCGATAAATGAAATGATTAAACCTGGGTTTTCCATCTCGTATTTTGCGTAACCTTTCTTTACTTTAGAAGCTGATTGCCCAAAAAATGTAGTGTAAAAGTTTACTGTGGCAGCCAAGTCACTCACATAAAAAGACATGTGGATTCTTGGGAGTTTTGTATTTGTCATATCGTTAATTTTTAGCAGCAATCCGATTCGTCACAGTTTGCTGAGTTTAATAATGTATTAATTTGTGTAGATAATTTGCTCCAGTTCTCCTGATTTATGCAATAACACATGCTCGTTCCTTCAATTGTTCCTTTAATAAGTCCAATCGACTTTAGCTCTTTCAAATGCTGAGAAACTGTCGATTGTGCAAGCCCTATTTCCGTAACCAAACTTCCACAAACACATGAATTCGTCTTAATTATCGACTGAAGAATTGCAATTCTTGCTGGATGCCCAAGAACTTTCATCATTTGAGAAAGTTCAATGTGCTCTGCTGTGTAATTTTCTGTCTTTGTTAAACCCATTTGTGAATCATTTATCGCAATATTACGATATACAAATGAATATAGCACCCTTTTTTAACTTTTTTATGAAAAAAAATCAATCCTAATTAGAAAAATAGATTTACTATTACCAAGGAATTGACAATAGAACTTTTCTTATATTTGAATTAAATAAAAATAAATGACCCCATATTTTCTCATTATTGCACTTGCTGGTATTATTATACTTAGCTTTTTTTTCAATGTGATTTCGGAAAAGACAAATATTCCATCTGTGCTAATGCTTATCGGCCTGGGCATGGGTTTAAAAGCTTGGATGACGTCTCAGGGCATCATTGATGATGACCTTGAATTGGATTCTATTCTAGAAGTACTTGGCAACGTAGGTTTGGTTATGATTGTACTAGAGGCGGCGCTCGATCTAAAATTAGAAAGAGATAAAAGAGGTCTAATTTTGCGTTCCTTTCTGATTGCTTTGCTCGGAATTGGAGGTTCAATGTTCGCTCTAGGCGGTTTTTTCATGTATATTTTTCCAGATACCTCATTGTATACAGCAATTATATATGCCATCCCTTTAAGTATTATGAGTAGTGCAATTATTATTCCCAGTGTAGGTCGATTAATAGAAAATAAAAGAGAATTTATGGTCTATGAAAGCACTTTTTCTGACATTCTCGGGATTATGACCTTTTACTTTATGATTGGTGCTGATGGAGGAGCAGGTGGAGGGTCTTTGATTCTAGAAATATCCCTCAATATCCTTGGAACGATTGTTCTCTCTGTTATTGTTGCATATGTTATGGTGTACTTATTTCAACACCTGCAAATGCAGGTAAAGCTGTTTTTGATTATTGGAATATTAATGCTTCTTTTCGCTGTTGGTAAAATATTTCACTTGTCCTCTTTGCTTTTGATATTAACTTTCGGATTGGTCCTTAATAATACCGATCTTTTTTTTCAAGGGCGATTGTCCAAGATTTTTGACAAAGAAAAGGTCAAACCAATATTACACGATTTTCACACATTAACATTAGAATCTGCTTTTCTCATCCGAACGTTTTTCTTTGTAATTTTTGGGCTAAGTATTTCTATTTCTTCATTGTATAACTTTGAAGTTGCTATTAATAGCGCTGTGATTGTCGCCGTTTTATATTGTATTCGTTATTTGTTGTTGCGCGTCTTTGGCAAAGGGCATATGTTTCCAGAGGTGTTCATTGCTCCTCGCGGATTAATAACTGTACTCTTGTTTTTTGTAGTCGCTAAGAATGACAGCTTTACGATAGAAAACTTTGATACTGGGCTTTTACTTTACCCTATTCTTATTACTAGCATGATTATGATGGTTGCCTTAATTACATATCGTGGAGAAAAAGTGACAGATGTTATTTTCCAAAAACTTCCTTTGCGCAAAAACAATAAAGAGGACAAGGAATCAATGGTAAAGTGAAAACGAAGAAGACCTAAGCTCTAAATTGTATACTACTGAATCGGACTTATTGCGAAATTATACAATAGTTGATAATGGGAATAGCGTTAACTTATCTAGCTATCATTCAAAGAATACCAAAAAGCTTTTTTTGTACTAATCGGTGTGCTTGATTCATAGACAAATTTGTCACTCAATTAAAATTAGCTAACTTGTGCAACTGTTTGTCCTTATAACGAACTGCACTTATTAAAAGCTCGTAGTCAAAATATGATTACATCCTTTAAATTTTATATAGAATAATGCGCAAAAAAATAAACTCTCTCCTAATACTTGGACTCTACCTTATTGTTAGTTTCTAAGGGTTTTCACAGGAATCTATTGATCGAATTCAAAATTATTTAATGGAAGAATCTGATCGGTTGAATCTAAGCCCAGCAGATGTAAAAGATTTAACTCTTGCTAATGAACATGAGTCTTCAGTAAATGGCTTAACATTTCATTACGTTCAACAAGAATTCAATGGTGTTCCGATTTATAACGCAATTTCAACATTTGCTACTCAGAATGATCAACTATTTCTTACCGGCAATCGATTCGAACAAAATGTTTCAGAGCGAATATCTAATGACGTCGTACAATTGAGTCCACGCGAAGCAATTATAAGTACGCTATTAGAATTAAACCTAACAGCACCGGGGCCTTTAAACCAAATTGATAAGGGAATGAATGGTTCAATTATATATTTTTCTGCTGAAAGTTTATCGTCTGAACTTATTCCCGTTGAATTATTGTACTATCCAACTGATGAAGGGAAATTGATTAGGGTGTGGGATTTAAGTATTTATGAACTAAGTCAAAAACATTGGTGGAGTGTCCGCATTGATGCTTCAACTGGAAGGCTTATAGATAAAGTTGATTGGGTTGTTAGCTGTCAATTTGAAACTCCCGACGAGCATACAGCTCATAATTTACAGCGAACGACCTCAAATGATAAGGTCTTGTTTCCAGCGCCTCCTCCATCTGCAGATCAATACAATGTCTTTGCTATACCTACAGAAAGCCCGAATCATGGGCCAAGAACACTTGTAGTGGGTCCTTCTGATGCTATTGCATCTCCTTTTGGATGGCACGATGACAATGGGATTGAAGGTGCAGAATATACTAACACTCGTGGGAACAACGTTTACGCTTATGAAGACATAAATGACTCGAATTTACCTGGCTATTCACCTGATGGATCTACTACTTTGAATTTTGATTTCACTTTGGACATTAATCAACCTTCCAACACTTATCTCGACCCTGCAATTACAAATGTGTTTTACATGACTAATATCATGCACGATGTCTGGTATCAATATGGGTTCGATGAAGTCAGTGGAAACTTCCAACAAAACAACTACACTAACGGGGGCTTATCTTCTGATTTCGTCATCGCTGAAGCCCAAGATGGAAGCGGAATGGATAATGCGAATTTTGCCACTCCACCAGACGGAGAAAATCCTCGAATGCAAATGTACTTATGGAGCCCACCTGGACCACCTGGTAATATGTTTACTGTTAATCCTCCATCAATTTGGCAAGGTGAATCCACAGTCGTAGAGGCCGGTTTTGGGCCTGGAATTCCAACCTCAGCTATTACGACCAATCTTATTCTGTATGAAGATGCAACTCCAGATATTTATGACGCCTGTGAGGCGCCATTGAATGCTGCTGCTATGAATGGAAACATTGTAATTCTTAGACGAGGCTCGTGTGCGGAAATAGATAAAGTGGAACGCGCACAAAATGCGGGGGCAGCTGCTGTAATTGTTGTAGATGATGCCCCTCAATCACCAACAGAAATGACTGGTATTGGAGCAACAATTACAATTCCTGCAGTTATGATTAATCAGTACAACGGTGAGAATCTAATTGCAGAGATTGAGTCAGGAGCAACAGTAAGTGTTACGCTGGGGAACTTAGGGCCCTATGAACTGGATGGTGATTTTGATAACGGAATCATTGCACATGAATTTGGGCATGGAATTTCTACGCGACTCACTGGAGGCGCTGGAAGTTCAAATTGTTTGTGGAATGCTGAGCAAATGGGAGAAGGATGGTCTGACTGGTTTGGTTTAATGTTAACTATTGAACCTGGTGATCAAGCGACAGATCCTAGAGGTATTGGAACTTTTGCGTCCGGGGAGCCAATTACGGGTAATGGAATTCGAAATGCACCATACACGACAGATTGGGCAATAAATGGTTTTACATATGGACAAACGAACAACACTAATTCGATTTCTCAGCCACATGGTATTGGGTTTGTATGGGCAACTATGCTTTGGGATTTAAACTGGGCAATGATTGATGTTTATGGTTTTGATCCTGATGTTTATTATGGTAATGGAGGAAACAATATGACCATGCAATTGGTAATGACTGGGATTAAATTGCAAGCGTGCTCACCTGGGTTCGTTGATGGAAGAGATGCTGTTCTTGCCGCTGATCAATTATTATATGGCGGAATTCATGAATGCTTGATTTGGAAAGTTTTTGCAAATAGAGGATTGGGTTATTCTGCAGATCAAGGCAGTAGTGACGATAGAGAAGATCAGATACAGGCATTTGACTTACCCCCTGGAATGGATCATTCAACAACAGTTGTCGCTTGCGAAACGTATACATGGGCAGAAAATGGGATGTCATACGATACAAGTGGCGTTTATACTAGCTCAATAATTGGGGATGGAATTGGTTGTGATACTTTGGAAACGTTGATCTTAACAATTGGCATTGCATCTGAAATTAACACAGTGGTTAATGTAATTAATGAAATCACATTAAGAGCAGATCAAGGTGGTCTAGAATACATGTGGGTTGATTGTAATGATAATTATGCAATCATTCCTGGCGAAGTTGGTCAATCGTATTATCCAACTGAAAACGGGAATTATGCCGTAATTATTACAGAAAATTTGTGCTCCGACACCTCAGCTTGTAATGAGGTCAGCACCATTGGTATTATCGAAAATGAATTTGGTGAATCCTTTATGATTTATCCAAACCCAACAGATGGGTTACTCATTATTGATCTTGGCGCAATCTATGAAAGCGTTAAAGTCAAAGTGCTTGACATGAGTGGAAAATTATTGTCTGAACACAAAATGAATGACACAAACCGTTTTGATATTCATCTCGACAGAACAGCTGGTATGTATATTTTAGAAATTCTAAGTTCAGATGGAAAACAGGCCAGAATTAGAATAGAAAAGTACTAGGGTTTTTTTGAGAATCCGCTCTAAAAGAAATGGACAAACCTTCAGGTTGATATCCATTCAATGATGTGCTAAGAATTATTTTAGGTCCGACAGGAAATTATTTCCTTTATACAGAGGAGCCAAGTTAGGTCATTGTAGAATTAAGTGATTGATAAAAGGAGACAGTTCCTACTCTCCTTACTTCCACCAAATGACGGTTTCTACTAAGGGCTATTAGCTTTCTTTGGAAAATTATTCCTATATTTAAAACTAATCTCGGGAAAGCTGCGAACGTTGTGCTTCATTTAAACGATGATATTTAATTATATAGTTTCACATCATATTTAAAGGGCATGCGTATAGAATTAGAAATTAATAACTTTTAAATAGATCATGTTATGGGAAAAGGTAAAGACGCAAAGAAAAATGTTAAAAAAGAAGCTGCTAAAACTCCAAAAGAAAAAAAAGCAGCAAAGAGAGCAAAGAAAAATCAATAGTTTTCTGAAAGAACTAAGCTTAGCAAGCTCATAAAAAACTTGCTCCGCTTGTTGGACTATACCCAAGATTCTTTCCGGATTCATCATAATAATAAGTGGGCTATTTATGAAGAATAGAACAATAGTATGATCGCTTTCCTTAAAACCCGCAAAATTCATTTGAATTTTGCGAAAATTACCAGTTTACAATCAATTTACCAGTAGTTAAACCATTCTCCAATGCAGTATGTGCTTCATTTAGTTGATGTGCAGAATAGCTTCCTCCAGATTGCGGCTTAACCTTTCCCGATTGATATAATTTAAAGACTTCAGTCAAGCAATGTTTTAATACCATTGGTTTGTTGTCAGCGATTTTCAGCATATTAACTCCTAAAATGTTCTTTGATCTCATCATTAGACCTATAGGTAAAACCAAGCCCATTTTACGTACAAAATTCAACTGGGAAAGAATTCCCCACTTACCATTTGATAATTGCGCCCCCCCAAAAAGGACCATTCTACCACCTGAGCCAAGAATACTCATGTCCTGTTTAAAAGTCGACCCAGCAACAGGATTAAAACTTAAATCAATTCGTTCTTCTCCTAAATATTCAATAATGGATTCGACATAGTCGCTCGTATTGTAATTAACGACATGGTCTGCACCCAACGCTTTCACCAAGCTTTCTTTTTCCGCACGCCCAACTTTGGCTATAACCTTTGCTCCTTGTAGTTTGGCTAATTGGATTAATAACGTGCCTACTCCACCTGCTGCTGCGTGAATTAAAACAGTATCTCCAGCGCGAACGGGAGTTAAGTAAGAGGCCATATAATATGCTGTAACACCTTGTGTACAAAGCGCCAATAATTCTTCGGCGGGTTGATTTTCGACTTCTTGAATTGCAAAATCATTTGTAACCACGTGTTTTGCATATCCTCCAAATCGACAAAAAGCCATAACTCGCTTCCCAATTAAGCTTTTATCTACACTGTCACCACAGGAAACTACCTTCCCGACCATTTCGTAGCCAATAATGCAAGGGAAAGCCGGTGCTTCACGATACAAGCCGCGACGAGCCATTACATCTGCATAATTCAATCCAAATGCTTCTGTTTCAATCAGAACCTGATTGTTTTCAAGTGCAGGCACTTCAAACGTTCTTAATTCAAATGCTTCTTCTGGTGTTCCTTTTTTACAAAGAAAAAATCCTTCGCTTGTCATATAATTATTGTTTTCCTTCAATTACAATCACAATCTCTCCTTTAGGAGGACGTTCTTCATAATAAGCTTTAATTTCCGAGGCTGTTCCCCGTTTGTATTCTTCATAGATTTTAGTCAGCTCACGCGCTACACAAACTTTTCTGTCCTCTCCCATGAATTCAACAATTTGTCCTAAACACTTCACAAGGCGGTGCGGTGACTCATATAATATCGACGTTCTTTTTTCTTCAGCAATGACCATTAATCTAGTTTGACGGCCTTTCTTATGAGGTAAAAATCCTTCAAAAACAAAACGATCACATGGGAAACCACTTGCAACTAACGCTGGAATTAAGGCCGCAGGTCCAGGCAGGCATTCTATTTCAATATCATTCGCAATACATTCTCTAACCAATAAAAATCCAGGATCCGAAATTGCTGGTGTTCCTGCATCGGAAACTAGGACAGTTGAATTGTTCGCTTTTATTGTGTCAATAGCTCTACTGAGTGTTTTATGTTCATTATGTGCGTGAAACGGAGCAACTGTTTTTTTAATCTCAAGATGATTCAATAGACGCTTGGTTACGCGAGTGTCTTCTGCGTATACCATCTCTGTTTCTTTCAAAATACGAATTGCACGTAATGTGATATCCTCTAGATTACCAATCGGTGTTGGAACAATATACAATTTAGACATAGTCGATGCTTTAATTCAAAATTATCTCGTCAAAACTACATAGTCTTGGAGTAATGTCTGTAGAAATTTCAATCTTTTTTCTGGAGTTTTTGATAATCCCAAAAGTTGGGCTGATTTATCTGCTAATTCAATCGCAAATTTCTTTGTTTCAGGATTTGAATATTGTTTCACACGCTGAATTGTGCTTTTAATCAAAAGCATATCTTCATCCGTAAATCTTATTGCTCCAGGATACTCAGGGGTATAATTTTCTTGACTTTTTATCGATAATACGTCTCTTAAGCTATAGTTGATGCTCGATTTATTTTTGATGACAATTGTATTAGCCATCACGTCTCCTATGCGTTGATTTCGCTTCGATGTTCCGGCATAGACAATGCCCATCAAACCTATCCCAAACCAGGCCAACACAAATATATCAGGGCTAATCCAGACAAAGTCGCCCTTAAACATCCAGCGCGTGAAAATTTCACGAAGACCTGGTCGTTCTCCAGAAATAGTAACGACGCGTATTCCTAATATATATTTGCCAAGGCTTTGCCCTTGTGTGAGGTATTCCATAATCGGGTTATAAAATATCCACGGTAATTTCATGACCAAGAGTTGAAGAAATAAAAATGACCCCATATGTTCTTCAAACCATCCTGTAAATCCAATGACCATTCCTACGATGATAAAATAGATGACAAACATTAAAAAATCAATCATAGCGGCGGCTGCACGAGTTCCCACTGAGGCAAGCTCGTACTCAATTTTCACATTCTGAGCTGATTCAAATTCTATTGTCTTCATCGTTTTCTAACAAAGTAAAGATACCGAAATCAAAGACAATCGCAAATTGATTAAACGCGTGAAAAAATATAATTAAGAACCCCTCTAAACTACGAAATAATGACACTTTTGTGACATTCAAACGCTAGAGTCTGCGCATCTTTGCACAACGTGAAACATAAACAAGTTATAGCAACTTTACATACAATTGCGTTTACTCATCGCAACCTATCTGTTAATGAGGTTGGTGAGTTTCACATTGACGAAGAACTTCAACAAGATCGTTTATCTCGTTTGAAAAAGAATTGTTGTATTGATGAATTAATGTTTCTTTCAACGTGTAACAGAGTTGAGTTTGTTATTGTATTCCCTGGAGAGATGAGCTTTAAATTTCTCACTGGTTTTTTCAAGGAATTGTATCCAAAATTAAACGATACACAAATTAATAAGTATGCCGAAATTGCTGAAATTCATCATGGAATGGACGCAGTAAGTCATCAATTGTCTGTGGCGTCCTCATTGGATTCAATGATTGTTGGAGAAAGAGAAATTATTACACAAGTTCGAACAGCTTATAATGCTTCAAAAAAGATGAAGCTTTCAGGTGATTTTATTCGAGTCCTCATTCGTCACACAATCCAAACCGCTAAAAAAGTTTATACCGAAACAAGCATAGCAAAACGACCTGTTTCTGTAGTTTCCTTGGCTTATCATCGATTAAAAGACATAAACGCACCTCTTGACTCTCGGATATTAATTGTAGGGGCAGGAGTCACAAATACAAATATGAGTCGCTTTCTCAAAAAGCATGGTTTTACAAACTTTCATGTCTTTAACAGAACAATGAGTAAAGCTGAAATCTTGGCAGATGATATTGGCGGGGTAGGACATTCACTTTCAGAGCTAAACACTTTTTCCGAAGGTTTCGATATAATTATCACTTGTACAGGGGCTGAAAGTCATATAATTACTCCGGAAATTTATTTGCAACTCCTTCAAAATGACACCGAAAACAAAATCGTAATTGATCTCGCAATACCACAAGACCTTGCTCCAGAGATTAAAGAAAGAACGGCTGTTACACATATTTCAGTTGAAGTATTGCAAAAAATCTCCAATGAGAACTTAAAAACACGTTCTAAAGAAGTTGTTCATGTTGAAGAGATTTTAACCGACGCTGTTACAGAATTTAAGCATCTTATTCATCTTCGATCTGTCGAAATCGCTATGCGTGAAGTTCCTAATAAGGTGAAAGAAATCAAAGCAAATGCTATGAATAATGTGTTTAGTAACGAAATCGATGCAATGGACGAAAATTCAAGAGAATTATTGGCAAAAATTGTTGATCATATGGAGAAAAAATACATAAGTATGCCAATGATTATGGCCAAAGAAATTCTTCTCAAAGAAAATAATTAATCCGATGAAAAAGGTAATCATTGGTTCAAGAGGTAGTGATTTAGCCTTATGGCAAGCAACCTTTGTAAAGGCAGAGTTACAAAAATTAAATTGTGAAGTCGAAATCAAAATTATTCAAACTCAAGGAGATAAAATTCAACATTTGAGCTTTGATAAACTTGAAGGAAAAGGATTTTTCACCAAAGAAATTGAAGACGCATTGCTCAATGGTTCTATTGATTTAGCTGTTCATTCTCACAAAGATTTAGAAACTACTCCTCCTTCAGGATTGAAAATATCTTGTGTGTCAGAAAGGGCAAACCCTGCGGATGTTTTATTGATTAACAAGTCCGCGATTGATGAAAATGCGAAATGGTCATTGAAAGAAGGTGCTGTCGTTGGAACTTCTTCGGCTCGAAGAAAATCTTTGGCTTTAAAATTCCGTGCTGATGTTAGTATAAATGATTTAAGAGGAAATGTACCCACGCGGATCGATAAGCTTAGACAAGGTAATTACGACGCGATACTATTAGCGAAAGCTGGGGTTGACCGATTAAAATTAGACTTGTCTGAATTCAAAGAGGTAGTTTTAGACCCCGCTGAATTTGTTCCTGCCCCTGCTCAAGGTGCTCTTGGATTACAAATAAGAAATGAAGACGAAGAATTACATGAGCTTCTTCAAAAAATGAATTTCCCGGAAGTTCAAAAACGGATAAAATTAGAGCGGAAAATTCTTAATTTATTGGACGGTGGATGTCAGCTCCCGCTCGGAGTTTACTGCAATGAAAACAATGATTTATACGTTTCTTTCGCTGATGGCTTGGGAAATGAATGCATCTCATTACATTATGTTGTTAAGGACTTCGAAGGAATGGCAGAAAGGGTAATCGTTGACTTGAATCAATCAAAAGTTGGTTAAATCAATTTTTATATCTAAGTCTCCTGATGAAGTTAGTGTTCTCTCTGATTTTCTTTTAGAAAATGACCAATCACTTTTCGCTCAATCCTTTTTGTCGTTTGAAAAAGTAAAGTTCACTGTTTCTGAAGAATTTGCAATTGTCTTTTTTAACAGTCCAAGGTCAGCTCATTTTTTTTTGGAAGACAATCAACTTAAAGATAACATTCTCATTGCTTGTACAGGGTTTAAAACAGCTGAAATAATAGCTTCTTTTGGCTACCCGGTTCATTTTATCGGTAATGAGGCCAGTAAAACATCTCAAATTGCAAGAAAGTTTAAAGACTGGTGTAAAGGTAGAAAAGTATTGTTTCCAATTTCAAGCATTTCATTGAAAACGATTTCATCAACTTTCTCAGAGACAGAAAAAGAAGAGTTAGTTGTCTACAAAACGAATGTCGAACCAGAAGAAGTTCCGCATTGTGACACTTATATTTTCACGAGTCCTTCAAATGTTCGTGGTTTTCTATTAAATAATTCCATCCCTAATAACGCCAAAGTGATTTCTTGGGGGGAATCGACAACTAGGGAATTAGGTGAGAACGGTATTCCCGTCAATCACGTTCTGCTTAAGGCGTCCATCGAAGAGTTATTTGAAATTCTTTAACATGGCTGGAATTTATATTCATATTCCTTTTTGTAAGCAAAAATGTACCTACTGCGACTTTCACTTTAGCACAACATTTTCTGACTACCGATCAGAAATGATAGAGGCAATTCTCAAAGAAATAGATCTCAGGAAAGTCTATTTGCTGAATCAACAAATTCAAACTATTTATTTTGGTGGAGGAACGCCAAGTCTGTTAACAGAAAATGAAATAGTTAAAATTCTAACTAAAATTAGAAATGAATTTATTGTTCTGGCGGATGTTGAAGTTACTCTGGAGGCAAACCCTGATGATATCACCGAAGAGAAACTGGCAATTTGGAAACATGCAGGTGTCAATCGTTTAAGTATTGGACTTCAATCTTTTAAAGAATCAGATCTTAAATGGATGAATCGCGCTCATACTGTTGAAGAAGCAAATCAATGTATTTCAATGGCGCAAAATGCTGGTTTCAACAGCCTCACCGTTGATTTAATTTATGGGTTGCCAAACCTATCCCTCGAAGAGTGGCAAGACCACATACAGCGGTTAATTGATTTAAAGGTTCCACATATTTCTGCTTATTGTTTGACCGTTGAAAGCAATACCGTACTCGATCATTTAGTTAAAAAAGGGAAGATTATTCCAAGTTCAGATGAAGCGCAGGCTGAACAATTCCTACTATTAATCGACCTACTTGAAAAAAACGGATATGAGCAATACGAGATTTCCAATTTCTGTTTGAAAAATTCGGCGTCCCTGCATAACTCCAATTATTGGAAGGGAGAACATTATCTGGGAATAGGCCCTTCGGCACATTCTTTTGACGGTAAGTCTCGAAGCTGGAATGTGGCGAACAATCGTAAATACATTAAGGGAATTCAACAAAATAGAGACTATTTTGAAACTGAAACGCTTTCAAATAGAGACCTTTTTAATGAAACCATTCTAACAGGTTTACGTACAAAATATGGTGTAGGGATAACACCGCTAAAAAACCTCCTCTCTTTTACACCTGATTTTGAATCAATGATTAAAGACTTTAAACATAAAAATTGGCTCACAGAAGTAAATGAGCGATATTACCTCACTCAAGAAGGAAAGTTAATGGCCGATTACATCACTTCTGAATTATTTATAATATGAGGTTTTTATTATTCTCACTCCTTATCATTCTTGCCGGAATTGCTTATTTATCGATAGCTCCTAGTGAAATTGTTAATGATGGGAATGATAAAGTTGGCCATCTTATTGCCTACGCATGTTTAATGGTGAATTTTGGATTACTCACTTATTTCAATCGAAAAAAGTACACGTTTGCGATTTTTTTGACACTCTTCTATGGTGGAAGCATGGAGATTATTCAGTACTTCGTTCCAGGGCGATGCATGTCTATATATGACATGTTGGCAAACACTGCTGGCGTCATGTTTGGCGTTATTATAATATACTTCTTTTATAATCAAATGAAAGCAATACTAAAGAAGTTGGGTATCAAATTGCAATGATTCTTACTAAATCCGAGTAAAGGTTACTCTTCAATATTTACTATTTTTACATCTATGGAGAAATTACAAAATTTTATCAACGGAAGCTACTCTTCACCTGTCTCAGGAGAATACATGGACAACTATGAGCCAGCAACAGGAAAAGTGTATAGCCTAATCCCTAAATCTGGAGCAAAAGATGTGGAACTGGCTGTTGTAGCTGCTGAGAATGCTTATCCAGTCTGGTCAAAAATGAGCATTGATGCACGCAGTAGAATAATGGTAAAACTCTCCGAAGGAATTGAAGCTCAAATGGAGAAATTTGTAGCTGCAGAGTCGCGCGACAATGGCAAACCAGTTGCTTTAGCCGGACGTGTTGACATTCCACGTGCGGTAAGCAACTTTCACTTTTTTGCGACAGCAATATTACATTTTGCGTCTGAATCTCATAATATGGTAGGTGTTGGAGTGAATTATACTTTAAGAAAACCGATTGGAATTGTTGGTTGTATTTCTCCTTGGAATTTACCGTTGTACTTATTTTCATGGAAAATCGCCCCGGCTTTAGCTGCAGGCAATTGTGTTATCGCAAAACCGTCTGAAGTTACTCCGTACACAGCATATTTATTAGGACAAGTGGCCAAAGAAGCAGGAATGCCAGATGGTGTTTTGAATATTCTCCATGGAGAAGGCCATGATGTCGGAGATGCTATTGTAAAGCATCCAAAAATAAAAGCAATTTCTTTCACTGGAGGAACAGCAACTGGAAAATATATTGCCAAGACGGCAGCTCCAATGTTTAAAAAATTGTCGCTTGAGTTAGGAGGTAAAAACCCAAATATTATTTTTGATGATTGTGATTTTGATGACATGATGCGAACAACACTTCTCTCTTCGTTCGCTAATCAAGGTCAAATATGTTTATGTGGCTCAAGAATCTTTGTACAACGTGGTATTTACGAAAAATTCAAAGAAGAGTTTGTTAGGAAAGTGGATGCATTGCTTGTTGCAGAGCCAAATAATCCGAAAGCAAAATTAGGTGCTGTAGTCTCAAAACCACATATGGAAAAAGTTTTGTCTTACGTCGAACTAGCAAAAGAAGAAGGCGGTAAAGTAGTATCAGGAGGAGAGAAAGTTCAGCTAGAAGCACCATTTGAAAATGGCTATTATCTTAGGCCAACAGTTATCGAAGGCTTGTCTTACGATTGTAGAACAAATCAAGAAGAAATTTTTGGACCTGTTGTTACGATTATGCCTTTTGATACGGAAGAGGAAGTATTGATGATGGCAAACTCAACTCAATATGGATTGAGCGCAACTTTATGGACGTCAGATTTGAAAAGAGCACATCGTATTGCAAATGAAATTCATGCTGGAATAGTATGGATAAATGCATGGTTGGTACGTGACTTAAGAACTCCTTTTGGTGGAGCAAAAGCTTCAGGAATAGGAAGAGAAGGAGGATGGGAAGCCTTAAGGTTCTTTACGGAACCCAAAAATGTATTTGTCAAATATTGATAATTCTTTAATCTTACCTTTGTATTATGAAATCTATTTTCCTTTTTCTCCTTTTGTTTTGTTTCAATAGTTTAACGATTGGTCAAGGTAATGTCGATGGGTTTTTTAAACCTAAGGGTGAATTAGACGTTGCTTTGTCTTCTTCTTTTGGGAATTCTACACGCTACTTTACAGGGAATAATTTAATTGCATATGATAGAAATCAATTAATTTTAAGCGCATATGCTAATTATGGTCTTAGTAATAGATTTAATTTAATTATTAGTCTTCCTGTAATTAATTTCACCTTTCAAGATGCTGCGGTTTTTGCAAAATTAAAGCTCGTCCAAAAAAACATGAGCAAAGGAGAAATTTCATTGTTTCCTTCAGTTGGCATTACATTCCCAACACACAAATACGAGACGGAAAGTGGACAATCAATAGGGCAGAGAGCAACGGTTCTGCAACCAAAGCTAATTGCACAATATAAATCGAACAAAGGATGGTTTTTACAAGGTCAAATGGGATATAATTATTCCTTTTTTCCCGTGCCCTCCTCAATTGCAGCTTCATGCAAAATTGGATACATTTATAAACAATGGTATTTTGACCTCTGGTATGATTATCAGTACGGCATAGGCGGGCGTGATTATGCCTCTGGACTTGGAGGACCGCTTAATTCATTTCGAGACCTAGGTGTCTCCTATAATAGAATTGGTGGAGTTGTTTATAAAAACATAGGGGATAAATGGGGCATATTTCTGAATGGAAGCCTCATCTATAATGGACGAAATATTAGTGAACTCTTTGTCCTAGGAGGCGGAGTCGTTTTGAAGTTTAAAGTAAAATCGAAACAAGTATAAAGGAATGGTTTTCAAGAACGTTCGGTTTAATAATTGAGAGCAATTGAATGAATATCTTTATATTGTCGAACATAAACTTAGACATTATGAGCTGGAGCTTAAAGAATGACAAACTCGTGAAAGAATTTAAGGTTGATAAATTTTCAACGATTATTAATAATTTAAACAAGCTCAGCATGGTGGCTGACGAGCAGAATCACCATCCTGATTTCAACGTGTTTGGATACAATAAAATTCGTTTTGAATTAATCACACATGACGCTAACAGTGTTACGGAGAAGGATTATTCTTTGGCTAAGTCGATTGATCTTATTTTTACAGATGAGGGAGATTGAAGGTAATATTTTAAGCCCCTTTAAATAGTATTATGAGAATGATTTTAGCCCTTTTTATCTTGTCCCTTTTTTCTTCATGTAAAAGTGATAAAATTGAATACCAGAACGTGACTTACTTGCATGTTTCACATACACGAACTAACGCTAATCCAAATCTTGATGCAACTATAGAGGGTATAGATTATAGTAAATATGATGTGCTAATGCTAGGTGGAGACCTTGCCAATTTGACTTCCCTAGATACGCAAACTATGGACCATGCCAATTCAATTTTTGACTTTAGCAGTCAAAGCACCCTTTGGGCACTAGGAAATCATGATTATACAGATTTGAATCTTGTTGAGTCGTATACTGGTCGATTACCATATTACGCTTATACAAAAAACGGAATAACTTTTCTTGTGATAGACACTCAAGATGATTTTAGTAATATTAGTGGCAACCAAAAAACATTTGTTGATCAAGTATTGGATACAATTTCTCAATCATCACACCTGGTCCTATTGCACCATAAACTAATTTGGATGTCTGGAAATCCGTATTTAGAATCACAGGTTCCTTTTATCTCAAACGCAGGGATTGGAACTTGTTTTTATTGCATCAATCCTAATAACTTCTATTCTACTATCTATCCTAAATTAGTAACACTATCAAACGCTGGCACAAAAGTAATTTGCGTTGGCGGCGATATCGGCTTTAATTCAAAAGAATTTGAATATTTGACACCTGAAGGAATTCACTTTTTAGCCTCTGGAATAGGTAATGGGAGCTCAGACAACAAGGGACTTGTTTTTCACCATAACGTTAGTATGTCTAATTTAACCTGGGAGTTTAAATTGACAAGTGAATTGTAAGGGAATAATTCACGCTCAAAAAACACCGCTACATTAAGACTAATAGCTCGCTTTTCTATTTATTTCAATAACTTTAATACTTTTAGCATGATGATTGTATTCTAATCTCAAAATTATAATTATGAAGATGACGTTATTATCCCTTGCCCTCTTCTTTACGGGGCTCACAGGCGCTCAAGTGTTTGAAGTTGAGCAAGCAGCTCATCCTTATTTTGACATCATAGAGTGGAAAGGAATGGGAGCGTTGTTGTTAAGTAAGGATCCATCAGGAAACTCTAAACAAATTAACTTAACATTGGTCAACGAAGAGAAAAAGAGCGTCTGGGATCAGAAATTCTCCCCAAAAGGAAAAGAGTATTATTTCATCACGAGTGAAAATGCGCGTTATGTTTATTTCTTAAACAACTTAGAGCTTGAAAACGGGAAAGTCTCTTTGAGCCAGTTAAATTCTGCAGGTAACATCAAATCAACTTCGATACCTATTGGCGCCGCGATTAAAAAATTAAAAAAATACGACTACAACAAGCTGGAGTTGATTAATGTCGTTGTAACGGATAAAGCGCTTGTGCATCATTTTAGATATGATGACAAATCAACAAAAAGTATCGTTGACCTTGCTGTTTTTACTACTCATCATAACTTTCTTAGCTACGCCGTTGAATTAGGATCAGTTACCAAAGAAGCAATTAACGGAACAAACTACGGCCATTGGCAATATGTTGGGTTCACAGGAGATCAAATCTTTTTTGCGGCACGAGACTTTCTGCGAAAAAAACAAGGCTGGAGCGTTAAAGAATATAATTCTAAAGGAAAAACTAAAATTGGAGTACACATCGACGCGCCTCAAGGATTAATTGCAATAGAAAATATAGGCTTTGGAACAACAGGAAGTTATTACATGGAAGAAAAAGCTACAGTTGAATTAGGGCTCCTCACTTACATTAATTCACAATTTTATTTGGTTGGAGGCCAGCATGGCGAAGGTGCTAGCGCAGAAATTACACTTTTTCAATTAATTGCAAATGACTGGAATGTTCTAAACAGCATGAAATTGAACTATTTTATTGAAAAAAAGAACCTGAAGCTTGGCATATACCCAATGAATGAAGGAGTTGGTTATCATCTTGATCATAATGGTTATAACAAAGTGAGTATCATCTATTATGATGAAAAAGAAGGTGCTCCGCATAATGATTTTACGAAAAGAACCGTTTATAATCCAAGCAGCGTCTTTGAACAGAAAAATAAACAAGAATTTAACGTAATTTTACCAAACGGAATTCTAAATTTTGACACGAGTCAATTAGGAGAAAAGGGAAGTGTTAAATTTGAAATAATTGAGAAATGATTGTAGGGATTTGTGGTGGAAGTGGTTCAGGAAAAACAACTTTATTGATGCGGTTAAAAAACCACTTTCAAGATCTAAATCCTTGTGTCTTTACGATGGATAATTACTACAATCCAATTGATCAACAACATATTGATGCGAATGGAGAATATAACTTTGATCTACCTACCGCTCTAAATGAACAGCAATTAACCAACGATTTAGCTTCTCTCAAGAAGGGTGAGGAAATTCTTGTAAAAGAGTATCACTTTAATTCCCCGCCAGATAAACATGTATTGTTAACAATAGCTCCTTCAAAGCTAATCATTATTGAAGGTCTCTTTTTATTCCATTACAAGGGGGTTAAGAAAGAGTTAGATTACAGCATTTTTGTAGATGTTGAACCAAAAACACAATTAGATAGGCGTTTATACAGAGATCAAGAAACTAGAGGTTATTCAAGAGAAAGTATATTGTATCAATGGGAGAATCATGTGAGTCCTTGTTATGAAAATTATCTTTTACCATATCAAAAGGAAGCCAACTTTGTTTTTAGAAATGACTCTCGAGCCGATTATGATTTTGAGCAGTTGGTCAATGATATTGAACAAAAAATAAATAGTAGAGTCCTTCAATAAGCGGGTTATTCTTTGGTCAAGCAATTAAAAAAATATCGCCTCATAATTCTAGCAGCTCTTTCAGCCCTTGTCTTTTTTGCAAGTTATTTAAAAATCCATTCTACAAATTATGCCTCTTCTGTAGCTCTTCAGACAATAGAATTTAAAGAGCTAGAACAACAGCTATCTGATGAAATTGCCTACCGTGCGGAAGAATTAAAATTTGGAGCGCTCATGAATCAATGGAAGGATGATGATGCGGAAGGCTCCATTAATCTCCACATTTATAGAAATGACTCATTGGTTTATTGGAATACCAATCAATTGCCAATTATCAGATTCAAGGATATTCACTTTCCCTCAGAAGGAATTTTACACCTGCAAAATGGCTGGTATTATGGGAAAACAAAAGAAATCGGGCCGTATATAATTTGTGCAACATTTCTAATCAAACAAGATTACTCCCTTAATAATAAAGATCTAATTAACGACTGGAATAATTCCTTGTCTCTGCCATTTAGCGCAATGATCTCTTTGGATGAAGATCTAGGCTATCCGGTTTTCTCTCTTCAAGATGAGTTTGTATATTCTGTCCTTCCAAATTCAATTCAAGAAGTTAAGCGTGGGGAATCAATTCTTCTCTTGCTGCTCATTTTAACCACGATAGGTATATGGCTTTATTGGTTAAGCTCAATAAAAAAGAAGTTGTCCCCTAGATTTCGATGGGTTCTCCCTTTTGGTGTTCTCGGTTTGCGAATTCTTTCCTTACAATTCAACTTTTTCAGTTTCTTAGATGGAAGTATCGCCTTTGATCCAAGTCTTTATGGCACGAACAAATGGTTTCCAAACTTCTTCGAATACCTCACTAATGTTTTAATTATTATTTATTTACTCAAAGAAATGAGTGACTGGTTGAAAAAAATGGCCCTTTCAAAAGCCAATAAATTGATTTCCCTTGTTCTTTTTGTCGTTTCGTTTTCCCTCTGGGGATTCTATATTTATATTACAAGCAACTTAATTCAAAACTCATCTCTAGCTCTTGAAGTAAACAAATTATTTTCCCTTGATATCTTTTCGATGCTCTCATTTGCAAGTTTGGGAGTTCTATTTTACGCCTATTTTCAATTCGTTCGAGCTATTGTAGAATCCTGTAAAAAACAATTGATAACTGGTGCACAATTAGCTGTCTTGGGATTTGTTCTGAGTTGTGCCTATTTTTTGTTTGAAATTAGCTATGGCTATCAACTACTATTCGCGGCTTTATTCCCTTTATTCTTGTACGAGCTAATTCTGTATTTAATCTACCGGCGTCTTGAAAAAAATCAGCTAAGTATAGGAATTATATTGTTGCTTACTTTTTCTATCACAACAGCTTCAATTATTGGCGAATTTAATGAAAGAAAAGAGAAGGACGAACGCGCTCTTTACGCGAATCAATTGGTCACAGAAAAGAATATAGTAACAGAAGTCGAATATTCCCGGGCACTTAAAAAATTAAAAAAGGATCCCTTTTTAAAACGCTTTATTAATTCTCCTGTTTTTATTTCGGTTTCTGACTTTCAAGATGGGATTGAAAGAAGAGTTTTTAATGGGTATTGGGAACGATATGAACTAAGTTTTCACCTGTTTGATGAATCTCATCTGTCGTTAATTGATAAACTTCAAGAAAGTACACTTCAGTTCGATGAATTAAATGCAATCGTCCTCAAATCTGGTCTACAATCTGAAATTGAAGCAAATATCTTTTTCATAGATGATTATACAGGCCAATATAATTACATTATTCGTCAAGAATTAACGGGTAAAAACGGAACAAAGGCAACGCTATTTTGTACATTAAAATCAAAGAAAATTCCCGAAGAAATTGGTTTTCCTCGCTTGTTGATTTCGTCAAAATCTAACGTTCTTCGATCATTAGAAAGTTATTCTATTGCGCGTTATCATGAAGGGCGAATCGTTACACGTTATGGAAACTTTAATTACCCCTCATCGCCTTACGTAATGTTTGGTAGTGATGTTAAAAAGCCAGGGTTTTATGATTACAACAAGTTTAATCACTACAGGCTTATCAGTGCGAATAAGGATATTGTTGTAATTTCGATTAAAAAGTCAACATTCGTTGATTTTATCACTTCATTTTCATACCTCTTTAGTCTTTACGGGCTTTTATTGATGCCGTTCTTGTTTAGAATGAGTTCAAACGGCGGAGCTAACAAAACCTTTAGTCTCGCTATGAAAATTCAAGGCGTATTAATTTCTTTGGTTTTTCTTTCTCTCTTCGCCTTTGGTTGGGGAAGTGGTCTCTTTGTAACTTCTCAATACAATCAACTCACTAATGATGTAATAAGTGAAAAATTAAACTCTGTCGAAACTGAGGTTAAGGCTAAACTTGGTGGATTCGAGAATTTGAATATCGTGGAGAATGGAAATTTCATGCAGTATATTCTCCAAAAATTTGCCAAGGTGTTTTTTACCGATATTAATCTCTACGATACTGAGGGCTATTTATTAGCAACTTCCCGTCCTAAAGTCTTTAATGTTGGTCTTCTGAGTGAGCAAATGAACCCAAAAGCATTAAAACACCTAAAATATTTATTGCAAAGTGAGTTTGTGCAGCGAGAAAATATTGGTGACTTAAAATATTCATCGGCATACAAACCATTCCATAATAAAGTCGGTAAACTTCTCGGATATATTAACCTTCAGCATTTTGGACAACAGCGAGAATTTGAAAATCAAATACAGAAATTTTTAGTTGCGATAATCAATGTCTTCATTTTACTGCTCGTTATTTCTATTATCCTTGCCATTTTTGTGTCAAACTGGTTGACTGCTCCATTACGACTCCTTCAAAAGAGTTTCGCAAATGTTAAATTTGGCAAACATAACCAACAAATTGAATACAATAAAGAAGATGAAATAGGTGCGCTGGTAAAAGACTACAATCGTAAATTGGAGGAGCTAGAATTTACCGCACAGCAATTGGCGAAGAGTGAACGTGAAATGGCTTGGCGTGAAATGGCCAAACAAGTGGCTCATGAAATAAAAAATCCACTCACGCCAATGAAATTGAGTATTCAGCACTTACTTCGTATTTATGATCCGAATGATCCGAAGAGTGAAACGAAGCTAAAGACTGTGGCGAATTCAATTATTGAACAAATCGATGCTTTAACAAAGATTGCCAATGAATTTTCGAATTTCGCCAAAATGCCTAAACCTTCTGAAGAAAAACTAGATCTTTTGAATTTAATAGAAGGAGTGAAAGCAGTATTTGCTAATCACGATGCCATCGATATTGAGGTGCACTCCAACACTACAGATTTGTATATTTTAGCAGATAAAGATCAATTAATTCGGGTATTTAATAACCTTATTAAAAATGCAACTCAAGCAATTAAATCTAACGCTCAGGGTGAAATTATAATCAACATCAAAAAGTCGATATCTGAAGTAGAAATTTCAATTTCAGACAATGGAATTGGCATCGAAAAATCGAAACAGAACAAACTTTTCGTTCCTTATTTCACAACGAAAAGCACTGGCACTGGACTCGGGCTCGCTATGGTTAAGCAAATCATTGAGATTCACAATGGAACAATTACGTTTGAGTCAAAAGAAGGTGTAGGAACAACGTTTTCAATTACGCTGCCCTTACACTCCTAATAAAACCCTATTGAATAAACGTGTAGTAAGATATTAATAAGATGCCGATTGCGATATAAGCTGACGTGAAAATCGCATTCATTGGAGCAATTGCTAACAACATAGAAACTGAAGTCATTGTAGATATTACAACTAAAGTTAATGCGAAAACATTCTCAACTGCTCCCAGGCCAATGGTTATACCCCTAAACAACCTACAACTAACAAAATCACACTAATTACTCCGTATCTGTTAAATTCCTTCTCTTTAAGTACTCCTATTTCTGTATTTGCCATAACGTGTCTTTTATTTCTGCTAAATTCAGACAATTACTTAGTTTTCAAAATGATTTATATCAGGTTAGAAAATGACTTTTGTCATGTATTGATGGCTTAAAAACGGAGAATGGTGTAAAAGTCCATTGGATTCATTAAATTTGAGTAAAAATATATAAGGTGGATATACCCAATTGGGATTATCGACTTGTTGTAAGCCATTAAACAAAAAAAATAATTACTTTTGAAAAAAAACTAAACCCCTCTATATGAAAAACTTACTATTACTAATCGCCGTTACATCTTCTTTAAATATTATTGCACAAGTGCCTAATTATGTGCCTACCGATAGTCTTGTTGCTTGGTATGGTTTTAATGGTAATGCCAATGATGAGAGTGTTAATACGAATGATGGAACTGTTAATGGTGCGACATTGACTTCTGATAGATTTGGGAATGCAAATGCGGCTTTTGATTTTGATGGGAATGATGATATTGCTTGTGGTAATGATGCTAGCCTACAAATTGAAACCGGAACAATTCAGGCATGGATTGCGTCAAACAATGCAGGTGGCCTTTTAGCTGTTTTAAATAAGCGCGGCAATTACAATATTTATTTTGAAGATAATGAATTCGGGATATATCAGTATGATGGTGGATCAGGGGTTTTTAAAGGTTCAGGAGTATTTATAAATGATAGTGATTGGCATCATCTGTTAATAACATTTCAAAGTAATGTTGTAAATGGAACTAGATTTTATTTTGATGGCGCACCCGTAAAAGATACAACGTGGAATACAAGAGATCATTTATACGATCTTACAGCTGGTAATCACCCTCCATTTAGTCAGTTTTTTCAAGGCGTTATTGATGATATCGGCATCTGGAGCCGCGCACTTACAGAATGTGAAGTACAAGGCCTTTATAATGCAGGTTTAGGCACAACTGCAAGCGTTACACAAACAGGTGCTATGCTGAATGCAGCCCAAACCGGAGCAGTATATCAATGGTTAGATTGTAATGATAACAATGCCATTATTAATGGAGAAACGAATCAATCTTATACACCAACAGTTACTGGAAACTATTCTGTAGCAGTGAATATGCATGGTTGTGTTGACACTTCAACTTGTTACTTAGTAGATTATACAGGTTTGAGCGAGTTGTATTCTGAGATTGTCAGTATTTATCCAAATCCAGCAAGTAATAAAATTACGATAAATGGACTTAATGATTTAACGGATATAAAAAAGATTGAAATCACCTCAATTACTGGTGCAATTGTAAGAAAAGAAAATATTACAAATTCTGTAATTGATATTTCAATGCTTAATTCAGGTATGTACTTGCTATTTATTTCCCACCAAAATGGATTTGAAAAAATTAGTTTTCTTAAAGAGTAATTAAAGAACGGCTACAACAGCACCTAAAGCAAACAGCCTTGCCTACCAAACCGTTTCTGCTTGCTTTAGCTGAAACGTTACCCACCATTGCAGAAAAGCCCACCGCACATTTTACACATTTATTTTTTTTGCCAACACACAAACCCATCGCTAAAAAATTAAAAGAGTAAAATCTCCTTCAAAAAAACATATTTATAAAGTAATTAATTCTATATTTGGACATTATTAGTCTAAAATTAATTTGTCCAATGAAGTCATTAGGAAATATTTTAAAAGTTGCAAGGGAAGAAAAGGAGATGATTTTGCGAAAAGTATCAGCAGAGGTTGATATTGATCAGTCTTTGATAAGCAAATTTGAAAAAGATGAAAGAAAACCAACAAAAGAGCAACTAATAAGACTTGCAGAATTTTATAACCTACCAAAACAAGAATTAATTATTAACTGGTACTCAGAAAAAATTGCAAATGACCTAAAATACACGCAAGGGACAACTGAAATTTTAAGAGTTGCAGAAGAAAAAATTAACTATTACAAATCTCAAAAAAATGGAAAATAAAAAATTGAAAGTAGCTGAATTATTTGCAGGTGTTGGAGGTTTCCGTCTTGGACTTGAGAAATATAATAATTACGACATTGTTTGGAGCAACCAATGGGAACCATCAACTAAAGTGCAACACGCATCAATGGTTTATGAAAACCAATTTGGAAAAGATAATCACTCAAATGAAGATCTTAATGAAGTTGTTACAAGAAATATTGAAGAAATTCCAGATCACGATTTATTGGTTGGAGGCTTTCCTTGCCAAGATTATTCTGTTGCCACTACATTGCATAACTCAAAAGGATTAAAAGGAAAAAAAGGTGTGCTTTGGTGGTCAATACACAAAATTTTAGAAGACAAAAAAAACAAACCGAAATATTTATTTTTAGAAAATGTAGATAGACTTTTAAAATCTCCCGCATCACAAAGAGGTCGTGATTTTGCAGTAATGCTAAAGAGCTTAAATGATTTAGGCTATGCTATAGAATGGCGAGTTATAAATGCTGGAGAATATGGAATGCCTCAAAGAAGAAGAAGAACTTTTATTGTTGGATACCATAAATCAACTGAAGTATATAAGAGAATATCAAAATCAAAGAAAACAGATTGGATTCAAGAAAAAGGAACAATCGCGAATGCTTTCCCATTAGAAAAAATAAATAAACTTGAAGAATTTGAAATCAAAGGAAGTTTAGAAGAAATAACGACTGAATTTAATAAAGAGGGAAAACTTTCTCCTTTTCAAAACACAGGATTACTTTTTAAAGGAAAAGTTTATACAACTAAAACAAGCCCTAATTATAATGGAAAAAGAATAGTTTTAGGTGATCTTCTTCAAAATGGAGAAGTAACGGACGATTTCTTTATTAAAGACAATAAGTTAAAAACTCCAAAATCTATTTTGGAAAAAGACGGAAGCGAGAAAATAATCGCTACCGAAAAAGAAATGTGGGAATATTTAAAAGGTTCTAAATCAATTCTAAGAATTTCTAAAGATGGTTTTAAGTATAACTATTCTGAAGGTGGAATGGTTTATCCTGACGCATTAGATAATGCTTCAAGGACAATAATTACAGGAGAAGGAGGGAAATCACCTTCAAGATTTAAACATGTAATTGTTTCAGATAGAGGTCTAAGAAGATTAACACCTGTTGAATTAGAAAGACTCAATATGTTTCCTGACGACCACACAAAATTGGAAGGGGTTACAGATACTAAGCGTGCCTTTTTTATGGGGAATGCTCTTGTGGTTGGAGTTATTGAAAAAATCGGCAATGCACTTTATAAACAAATAAATTCATAATGGCAGGATATTTATTTAGTTTGAATAATATTCAATCATTAATTGAATCTATAAATTTAGGAGTCTATTCTACCTTAATTTCAAGACCAAATAATAATATTTGGAGAATTCAACACGAAGGAACTTTTGCTGATTATTGTTCTATGAAAGAAGGCGATAATGTCTACTTTTTTTTTGAAAGAAAAATATATGGAATTGGCAAATTAATTAATATAAATGGCAGTTGTAAGTTTCTAAACTACCCTAACTCTAATGAGCCTAATAATCAGAACTATAATGATATTCAAAATGATCTGCTTTATGATAATGGAGAAAATAGCGTAAATAATAGATTCATTTGCACGTTTGAACCTTTTCCGTTTTTTTTCCAAAATGGAATTGATATGGATGAAACTTTATCCTCAGCACCAGAGAAGTTTAAAATTTTAAGAGCTTTTTGGAAATTAAGTTTTATTAAATTTTCAGATACCGAAAATCAAGCATTTAAAGATATAATCTTAAGAAGAAATATTGTTGCAATTAACAATCCTGATGACAATAATACCTTTGAAAGTAATTATCAAATTAATCACGATTTAATAAGAGAAAAAACAAATAACAATCTTGATTACCAGTTAAACATAGCACCTTTTTTAAATACTATAAATAACGAAAATGGAAGTTTAAGACACGAAATGGCTATTGAAGCATCCCTTATTTACCAGATTACGAATAATTTAGAAAATGCAATAAACATATTTGGTTCTTGGGATTATATTACTCATCAAGTAATTGCTTCGCCATTTAAACCTGTTGATTATATAGACAAAATGGATGTTTTTGGTTACAAATACATCCAAGATCAAAAACCTACTATTTCAGATTATTTGGTAATAGAAATTAAGAAAGATGAAATTAATTCTCAAGATATATTACAATTAATGAAATATGTTGATTGGGTAAAAAACGAATACGCTTATGATGATTATAGTATGATTAAAGCTTTTATGCTGGGTTTTAGTTATACGCAAGATGCATTAGATACTTTTCTTGAAAATGTAGAACGTAAATTCATAAAAGGTGTGAGGCCATCCGTTTCTACTGAATGGAAAAATGTAAAATTAATTCAGTACAGATTTAATCAAGAAAGTAATTTACTAGACTTTACAGATATTACACCAAATGAATAACGAAGGTAATTTTAATCCAGCTTCAGCAAAATCAATTCTTTCATATGCAAAAGAACTTAAAGGCTATACCTTAAGAGAAAAGTGTGGAGAAAAAATTGAAAATCACGGATATAAAGGGAAAGGGAATTTTGGGCAATTACTTGAAAAATTCTATTTTGGATATGAGCCAAATTCAAAGGCAGAAGCGGACTTTGTTGAAGTAGGAATGGAATTAAAATCAAGTCCACTAAAAACACTTAAAAATGGAGAAATCCGTTCAAAAGAAAGACTTGTATTAAATATTATCAACTATTTAGAAGTTCACAAAGAAGAATTTGATCATAGTTCGTTTTGGAAGAAAAATGCCCACCTATTACTCATTTTCTATCTACACGACAAAGAAAAAGATTTACTTGATTACTTAATCAAACTTGTTGACGATTGGAAATACCCTAATCAAGATTTGTTAATCATAAAACGTGATTGGGAAACAATTAATCAAAAAATTAAAGACGGAAAAGCACACGAATTATCAGAAGGGGATACATTTTATTTGGGTGCTTGTACCAAAGGCTCAACAGCCGAAAAATCATTAAGGAATCAGCCTTTTAATGAAGTTAAAGCGAAACAAAGAGCATATTCTTTAAAACAAGGATATGTAAACCACATAATTGCAAATATTGCTCAGGAAGAACAAGCCGTTTATGGAAAAATTCTGACCCAAGAAACAATATTTGAACATTTACCCTCAATTGAAGAAATTGTATTTTCAAAATTTGAACCCTTTTACGGAAAGACCTCAATTGAAATTGAAGAGCATTTCAATCTCGAATTAAACAGGACTGCAAAGAGTTATTTTGCAAATCTTACCAAAGCAATTTTAGGAATTGGTTTAAACAAAAAAATTGAAGAATTTGAAAAAGCTGATATTCAAGTAAAAACCATCCGACTAAAGGAAAATAATTTACCTAAAGAGGACATTTCCTTTCCAAATTTCAAATATGAGGAAATTGTTGAGTTAGATTGGGAAGAAAGTGAATTTAAACACATTTTAGAGCAAAATGACGCGAAATTATAGAAAAATGACAAAGTCAAATGACAAGAAATGGTAGTCAAAACAATAAATTACCTATTAGATATACTGTTCATGCAGGAAAACAAATTAAAGTTCTTAAAAATGGATTATTTCATAAGACATTATATATATCTCCTAATTTATTGTTTGACTTACAAAACAATTTTAAGCAATTCAATTTTGGATCCTACTTTTTAGACGGAATTCTTGGATTTGGTATTTGGTATAGACATACCAACTTCCTAAATCCAGAAAATGAACTTTTTAAACTTCAAGATGCATTAGTTTTAATGGGAGGAATTGAAAATAAAAAAATGAGAATTGGATATTCTTATGACTTAAATCTATCCAATCTAATCGGTTCCTCTGGTGGATCTCACGAAATATCAATTACTTTTGATCTTCCTCAAAAAGAAATAAGCAAATCA